>Ga0210377_10000142_pt1 | contig 66948 bp, 65 predicted proteins | sample PLM4_65_b1redo_FD_155480 | JGI IMG/M metagenome (GOLD analysis project Ga0210377, IMG submission 155480) | Groundwater sediment microbial communities from an aquifer in East River, Colorado, USA - PLM4_65_b1 redo | ecosystem: Environmental > Terrestrial > Soil > Riparian zone | place: USA: East...
CTGGAGGCTGGCATGTATCTGGTCGGTTGTGTCTACAACTTCTGTGCTCATCATAAGAGCCTACGAATTGGCCTCTGGATTACCGAGCGCCACATCCACTGGGCGCAGCGCACCCCGGCGGTGGCCGTCGGACTGACTGACCACTGCTGGTCGGTCGAGGAGTTACTCATGTTCAAGTTGCCCATCTCTCCCTTTGTGCCCCCTAAGCACCGGGGCAGACCCCTAAACAGGCGCTTGTGGCGGTGGCCGCGTGACCACCCTATTCTGTAGTCCTACCTCCTCATGGACGAATCAGTTAAAATTGGCATAATATAAGGTATGGCACAACGAAAATTTCAATTGGATGAACAAAGTCGGGCAACCCTGCGACGAGCCTACGAAAGCACGCGCCGCGTGGAAGAACGGCGGCGACTGCAAGCGGTACGACTGTATGGCGTCCGAATGGATGCAAGCAAAGGAAAGCCAGTCAGCGAAATTCAAGCGATTACCGGGTGCAGTTATCGCAGCCTGATGAGATGGCGCACTAGCTATGAACGAGCAGGCGTGGCGGGGCTGACCGATAGACGAGCCGGTGGCAATCGAGCGAAACTGACCAGCGTCCAACGAACGGAAGTCAAGCAGAAGGTCAATCATTATCGACCTGACCTATGTGACGTTGCTGCGTGAATGTCGGTTAAGCCAGCAGAAGGTTGAAAGCCAGTATCGCTCTCGTTCCAGCGAGCAGGTAATCGCGGACTTTGAGGCTGAGTTAGAAAAAAAGTGACCGACCTTCTTCAAAGCTATGGCAGCGCCTTGACCAGCCTGAGCCTGGATGAGATGAGCCTGTACTATCAGGCGACCTTGACCCGGGTCTGGGCCCCGGTAGGACAAACGCCAGTGGTGCGCATCACCCCCCAACGGGAGATGATCCATTGGTATGGCGCGTTGGATGTGCGCAATGGCCGTGAGATTGCCGTGACTGCCCCGGAACAGACCAGCGCCGTGACTGCCGATTTTGTGCGCATCCTCTTGCTGCTGTTTCCTGCCCAATACATTTTGCTCCTACTGGATCGCGCTCCCTGGCATCGTGGTCGCGACCTGCAACAACTCCTGGCTGAGAACACGCGTCTGGCTTTGCTGTACTACCCGGTAGCCTGCCCTGAACTTAACCCGCAGGAGCATGTCTGGTCACAGGCCCGTGACGCTATTAGCCACAATCATCATGCGCCTTCGTTCGATAGCCTGATCGATGACTTCGACACCTTTCTCAATGAAACCTGTTTCGTGACAAACTTCATGGAGAAATACGCGCCACCACCTAATTCTGCCATGTTTAATTGATTCGTTCATTAGGCTTATTGAAAAAGTGCCTCGAGACAATCTCCGGGCAACTATCACTGTGGGCGCGGCTAAAATGACAGGTCTCACGACCGCGCGAACAACCTCAACTGATGGTCTGCAACTGGATCGGCGCGTCAGGCTGCGCCAGAGTCAATACGCTCACCCTTGCCGCCACTTCATGAGCGATACGATGAAACGCTTGCCCGGCGGGAGACTCGGCGTCCAGAGTCACAATCGGTTGGCCCTGATCGCCGCCGATCCGCACCTTGGCGTCCAGCGGAACGCTGCCCAACAGCGGCACGCCGCGTTTTTCAGCGAGGGCCTTGCCGCCGCCCTCGCCGAAGAAGTCGCCGCTCATGTTTTCCACCACGCCAATAATCGGCACATTCACATGCTCAAACATCACCAGCCCACGCAGCGCGTCGGCCACCGCCACATCCTGAGGTTGCGTGACGATGATCGCTCCGGTCAGCGGGACAGACTGCGCCAGCGTCAACTGCGCGTCGCCTGTGCCGGGCGGCAGATCGATGATCATGTAGTCTAACTCGCCCCAATCAACGTCGGTGAAGAATTGGCGAATCGCGCTGTGAATCATCGGCCCGCGCCACACCATTGGCTTGTTAGGGTCGATCAGAAATCCCATGCTCATCACTTCCACGCCATATGCAACCGCCGGGACAAGCCGCTGACCGTTGGGCGGCGGCATGCGGGTGATCCCCATCATAATCGGCAGGTTCGGGCCGAGGATGTCGGCGTCCATCAACCCGACTTTAGCCCCGCTTTGCACGAGCGCGACCGCGATGTTCGCGGCGACAGTGCTTTTGCCCACGCCGCCCTTGCCGCTGCTAACAGCGATCAGGTTCTTGATATTGAGCTTTAGCGCGCCGCCAATCCGGCGATCCGTAGGAACAGTTGCGTCTAATGTGATCGCCACCGATTTAACGCCATCGACGCGCTGAACCGCCTCGGTCGCCTCCCGTTCAATCTGCTCTTTCAGCGGGCAGGCGGGCGTGGTCAACATGATGGTGAAGCTGGCCTCGCCGCCATCGATCTTCAAGTCGCGGATCATGTTGAGCGTGACGAGGTCGCGGTGAAGCTCGGGCTCGTTGACGGTGGATAGAGCCTGCATGATCAGAGCTTGCATGTCTTGGGACATGGTTGAATTACCTCAGTGTCTGATTAGCCTATGGCGCGAAAAACCGATGGGTCATTACCGAATTAGGGTTCCAGTTCTGGCGGAAGCTGCTCGCTCAGTGGAATGGCCCCATTTTCGTGCCAACCTGAAATATCGCGAAGAGCCTGCTCAAAAGCCACGACCAGATCGCTGTCGCTGCCCTTGTGCCGGGCGATGGTCTGCTGGGCGCACAGTGTGCAGCCGCGCATGGCTCGATAGCTGTCTGAGTGGCAGGTCAAGCAGCCATCCAGCCTGATCATCATCAGGCAGAAGGCTTGCTCTTCCACGCTGCCCGCTGGCTGACTAACCACCAGATCGACCAGCCTCTGCCATTCGCCGCCGCGCAGGTTGCGCAACTGTGGAATCACCCGCGCCGGGAATAGTATCTCGGCGTCCGTTTGATACATCATAGCGGCAGTTCCAAGTTCCGAGTGTCAGGCGCGCATGAGACTGCGTCTGATCTCCGGGCCATTGAGCGAGACATAAAAGGCCGCCTCCTGATGGGGCGGCCTCTGGTCATTGCTTTCATTAGCCTTTGACCGCTTTGGCGGCCTCTTTGGCCTCGCGGGCGAGCCGTTCCTGTTCCGCCCGCGATGGGGCGATGGTCTGCCAGTAGCTTGCGGGTTTCGCCAGTTTGGCGTGGTCGTAAATATGCGATGTGGTGCGGTCATAGCTGGCGATTTCGTAATCGTGATCCATCTTGATCGCGTCAAACGGGCAGTATTCCGCGCAGTAGCCGCAGTTCATGCAAATATCGATGTCGATAAAGAACGCTTCCGGCTCTGGCTTGGGGCGGCCCGTCTCCGCGTTCGTCCCGCGCTTGATCCAGATGCACTGCGGCGGGCAAACTTTAGCGCAAATGCCGCACGAGGTGCACCAGTCATGGCCGGGATCGTCGGGATCGTCAGCGTCGTTGACCACCAGAAAGGGGATGTATCGAAAGCGCTCCGGGACAGCCAACTTTTCTTCGGGATACTGCACCGTGAACAGCCCTTTGGCCGTCTGGCTCTGGCGGCTCTGGAAGCCTTCGTCTGTCACATAGCGCTCAACGCCATACTTGAAGTCTTCAACGTAACTGTCGATGAAGTGCTTCATGGTAATGCTGAGGCCTTTAAGAATGCCCAGTCCGTACATGCTTGCTCCTATGGCGGCTAGCGGACGCTTAACGATCCACTTCCCCCAGCACAATGTCGATGCTACCCAGAATAATGATCACGTCCGCCACCTTATGACCCCGACACATTGCCTCAAGGGCCGTCAGGTTGATAAAACTTGGCGACCGAACGTGATAACGATACGGGTTGGCCGTGCCATCTGATACGATGTGGAAGCCGAGTTCGCCTTTGGGGTTTTCGGCGTGACCGTAATGCTCGCCCTTCGGCACACGGAAAGAATAAGGCCGCTTGCCTGCCCAGTATTCCTGGCCCAGCGTGTCTTCAAGACGCGGCACGATCTGCTCCAGAATGCGAATGCTCTGACGCATCTCGTCTAGCCGGATCAAGTAGCGGTCATAGGTGTCGCCGTTGTAGCGCACAGCCACGTCAAAATCGAGTTCATTATAAACGCTATAGGGGTCAGCCCGCCGCAGATCATAGGGAACGCCACTGGCCCGCAAGACTGGCCCGGTCATGCCATAAGCCAGCGCCATATCCGGCGGAAGAACCCCCACGCCTTTGCAACGCGAGATCAAGATTTCATTCTTGGTCAGCAGGTTATCCAATTGATCGACCGCCTTGGGTAACCGTTCGCACACCAGATCGCGGATAAACTGCATCGTTTCAAGGTTGCGGCCCCGGTCGCCCGGCTTGACCGCTGGCCCGCCCACATACGGCGGCAGGTCGTAAGCCACCCCGCCGAACCGCATATAGTTGCACATCATCCGCGAGCCAGCCGTCGCCTCAAACAGGTCGAGGATCAATTCCCGTTCAAGGATGGCGTACAGAGCCGGGGTGAAGAACGCGCCCAGATCGTTGAGCAGGAAGCCGATCAGCCAGAAGTGGTTGACCAGCCGCGTCAGCTCGACCATTAGCACACGAATATATTCCGCGCGCTCCGGGACTTCCTGCTTCATCATCTTCTCGACGGTGATCGCATAGCTCAGGTTGTTCGCCATACTTGAAATATAGTCAAGGCGATCCGTGTAGGGCATGTTCCCCAGATACTGGTTGCGCTCGCCGATCTTTTCGTGATTGCGGTGCAGATAACCCATCACGGGTTCCAGCCGGGTGATTGTCTCGCCATCCAGCGTGACGGTCATACGGAACACTCCGTGCGTGCTGGGGTGCTGCGGGCCGAGGTTCACCACCAATTGATCGGTCTTGATCTGGTTGGTTTCGACCCCGCTGGCGCTCATCGGCAACGCGAGGCTGGCATAAATCGCTTCGTCGCCCTCCGGCTTGTAATCGTCAAGGTTGAAGCCCTGCGGGTATCCTACGTTCATCCCATACGGGACACGCCCTTCAGCGCGGGTGGCATGACCGTCCGGCCAGCGGCTCTTGAACGGTTTGGACTCTTCCTCGTAGAAGGCTTCTTTCCAGTCCTTCCGCATCGGATGCCCCGCGAAGCCTTCCCACATCAAAATCCGCTTCAGGTTAGGGTGTCCGGTGAAGCGGATGCCCATCAGGTCCCACGCTTCGCGCTCCTGAAAATCCGCTGAGGGCCATACGCCCGTCAGCGAGGGCAACGTGGCGGCGTCACGCGGGGCGCGAGCGCGAAAGATGACAGGCTTGCCACCTGCGTGAACGTTGTAGGCGTGGTAGACGGTTTCAAAATAGCCTTCGTTCAGGTAATCCACATACCCAATATTCGATAGCAGGCCGCAGCCCAGATCGTCGCGGACGGCGGTTGCAACTTCCACCAACTTGTCCGGTTGTACAATCACGCCCTCATAGCCTTCGCGGGTTTCGGCTTCGACCGCGCCGGGAAACTTCTCAAGCAGCCTGTCGGTGACGCTGGTCGTGGTGGTCATGGTGGGGTCAGCGGCCATGTTCTGATCGCTCATGGGTTAATGTCCTGAGGGTTCGGCGGCGGCAGGCGTGGATTCGGCAGGCATTTTGGCGGTTTCGCGCTTGATCAACAACGCTTGCCGCGTGTCGATCAGATCAGGGCCAAGAATAGGCATCGGGATTGGCTCGTTGCTGCTTTCGCCATACCAGGGCACGGTGCGGATGCTCTGTTTTTCAATCTTCTTATGCAAGGCGATGAAACCATTTAGCAGGGCTTGCGGGGTGGGCGGGCAACCGGGAACGTAAACATCCACCGGCAGGAACTTGTCAATCCCATCAACGACATTGTAGCCTTCTTTGAATGGTCCACCGCCCGAAGCGCACGCCCCCATTGAAATCACGTAGCGTGGCTCGGACATCTGATTGTACAGCCGCACAATTAGCGGCAACATCTTCTTGGTGACAGTCCCGGAGATGATCATCAAATCGCACTGGCGCGGGCTGGGCCGCATGACTTCCATCCCAAACCGTGACGGGTCAAAGCGGGCGGCGGCAGTCGAGATCATCTCGATGCCACAGCACGCCAACCCGAACAGCATGGGCCAGACGGCTTTGGCCCGGCTCCAGTTATAAATCTGATCCAGTGTGGTGATCAGAACGTTAGATTGCAACTCTTCCGGGATAGGATGATCGGGGTTGCCCAGTGGCATCATGGCTTCGCTCATACGGGGTTGACGAGCCTCCTGAGTGGCGCTCCCTATGGCCTGTTCAGGCCAACATGGAACGCTGAATGCGCCAGCAATTAGGGATGAAACAAATGCCCGAATGGCTTCCGGGGGACACCAGCGTAATGGTACAGCGCCCCCCTTGAAAAATCAAGGCGTCACCGTTGTTTATGACGTTTTTCACAACCCGAATTAAGTATATCAATATTTTGTTTATTTTTCAATCACTAATAGCCGCTGAATGCGCTAATCCAGGCACGACAAGAGGCGACATTATCGCTGATCTTAAGAGGACTTCCCCACACATCTGCGATTGCGTTAACTATAAAGAACTATTATGGGGAAGTTATTGCTGTCGCCTTTGCCCCATTAGAAAGCGGGCAAACTGGTCACTAACCGCCGCTGTGTAGCGCGCAGAGTCGTCCGGCATCCTGACGCCTGTTGACGGTATCTGTAGCCTCACACTTGCGCCTTGATCCAGCCTTATCGCTGGCGCGATTTCTGGCAATCTTGATTGAGCGCTTCTTGGGCTACCCCGACCATGCCGTTTGATTGCCTTCTCAAGTCTTCTCGTGTATGATGTCCGCATGAGCGCAACCCTAATTCTCGCTTTTGCAATTTCAACGATTGTCCCTCTGCTTGCGTTATGGGGAATCCGGGCGCTTGATCTGTATGGCACGGGCGCATTCCGCACCGTGCTGATCTGCTTTGTATGGGGGGTCATCGCATTTGGCGCCGCGTTCGGGATAAACACCTTTATGCTTACCAACCAGATGGTCAGCCAAGAAGAGCTTGTCCGCCTCAGCGCCCCTATTATTGAGGAAATTCTCAAGTCATTGATTTTGTGGTTTCTGGTGCGGCGGCCCAACTTCACCTACTTTGTGGACGGCGCAATCTACGGATTCGCAGCGGGGATTGGATTCGCCATTGTCGAAGATTACAGCTACGTGTTGGGCCATTCCAATGCCGCGATGGGCGTGGCTATCGCGCGCGTGCTTTCCACCAACTTGATGCATGCCAGCGCCAGCGCCTTGCTTGGGATCGCTATCGGCTGGGCGCGTTTCCACAATAAATCCATCACCAAATATGCTGGATGGATAGGCTATTTAGTCGCGATGCCTTTGCACATTGGATACAACACGATGGTTTCCAGCGATGTGCCGGGCGTGTTGTTGCTGGGGTATGCCATTGGCGTTGGGTTTGTTAGCGCCGCCGTGATCGCCTTCGCCATCCGGCGCGGGCTGGCCGAGGAAAAGGCCTGGATTCAGGAGACGCTGGGGGAGGCCGACCGGGTGACGGCAGGCGAGGCGGCCATGGTCAACAATCTGGAGAAAATCGCCAAACTGCTCACGCCCGTCGCCAGCAAGTTTGGCAAGCAAAAGGCGCAGCAGGCTCAAAAATTCCTGACGCTACAAGCCCAGCTCGGCATCAAGCGCAAGACGCTGGAAAAGCTCGATGGCGATCTCCGCCAAGGCGTTCAGGCCGAGATGGACGACATTCGGCATGATATGGAAGAAATTCGGCGCGCGCTGGGGACGTATATCATGTTGTACATTCGCAACATCTTCCCGCCAGAGGCCGAGTCGCTGTTTGGCGATGTCGGCTCTCGGATCGAGGAAATGAAAGCTACTCGCACTTCCGATTCGCCCAACGCTTTCGCGTCACTGGGGGGCAAGATGAGCAGCGCCGCCAAACCGGGCGCCCCCGCAGACACCGATGGCGGACATTAGCCCGGAGGCGGATTGATGCCAGCGACAGTGGACATGTTGAACAAAATAGCCCTGCTGACCGTCCTGCCCGACCAGACGCTGGCCCAACTGCCTGAGCGCATGGTTGAGCGACATTTTGAGCAGGGCGACATTCTGTTTCGCAAGGGCGAACCCGGCGGGACCATGTTGCTGATCCTCAGCGGCCTTGTCGCCATTGTGCTTGACCACGACGACGGCAGCCAGGAAATCTTGAACCAGTTAGGGCCGGGCGAGGCCTTGGGCCAGATGTCCCTGATTGAGCCGTCGCCACGCACGGCTGGCGCGACGGCCATTTCGCCGGTGACGGTGCTGGAATTGAGCGTTGATGATTTTCGGGCGGTGACAGCCGGCCAGCCGGAATCGGTCATGGAAGCGCTGCGGACGGTTTCTCATCAGATGCGGCTAGGGTATCTCGATATTCTGAAGGAGACCCGCATCTTTGGCGGCTTGCCCGAAGATATTATCAGCAGCATTGCCCGCAAACTCACGGTGGAACATCTGGAAGCTGGCGCGACGCTCTTCCATAAGGGCGACCCCGGCGACTCATTTTATATCATCGACGAGGGCGCGCTCAAGATTGTCACCACCGACGCGGCAGGCGGAGAACTGACGCTCAACACGGTGGGGGCCGGGGACTCGCTTGGGGAAATGTCGCTGATCGATCAAGAGCCGCGCTCCGCCAGCGTGATCGCCACCACGCCGACCAGCCTGCTCAAACTGAGCCGGGCGGATTTTATGGAGGCGATTCAGGCCCAGCCGACCATCGCTATGGAGGCGCTAAAGAGCATCTCCGGGCGGCTGCGATTCGCCACCACCTACATCGAGCAGGCGATTGAATGGAGCAAGCGCATCGCCGAAGGCGATTACAGCTTCGCGCTGGATCAAATAACCGATTCGCAGACCAACGCTTCACGCAGCCAGCAGGCCAACGAAGCGCGAGCCACCGAACTGCTGTCGGCGTTTTTTCAGATGGTGCGCGGCGTTCAGGCGCGTGAAGAGGACTTGAAGCAGCAACTCAGACAGTTGACTATCGAAATTGATCAGGTCAAACGCCAGCAAGAAGTTCAAAATCTGACCGGGTCGGAATTTTTCTCCGATCTCAAGAAGCAGGCGCAAAAGCTGCGCGAACAGAACACCGAAGACGAATAACCCTTTCACAGCACGGGAGAAGCGATCCACATGGGCAAGATTGTGTCTATCCATTCGTTTCGTGGCGGCACGGGCAAGTCGAACACCACCGCCAACATCGCATCGCAATTTGCCATGAAAGGCAAGCGCGTAGCGATGGTGGACACCGACATCCAATCGCCGGGCATTCATGTCTTGTTCGGGCTGGATGAAAAGAAGATGGGCCGCACCCTCAATGATTATCTGCACGGGCAAGTAAGCATTCAAGAAGCGGCCTTCAACATCGGCGAGCATATCACTGATGATGCGCCGGGCCGCGCCCGGCTCAAAGGCAAGCATTTGTGGCTGGTCCCGTCGAGCATCAACGGCAAAGAAATAAGCGCGATTCTGCACGACGGATACGATTTCAACGTGCTGAATAAGGGCCTCCAGACTCTCCGCAAGCAGCTAGAACTGGACTACTTGTTTATCGACACTCACCCCGGCTTGAACGAAGAAACCCTGCTGTCGCTCGCGATCTCGGACACGATGATCATCATCCTGCGGCCCGACCAGCAGGATTTTCAAGGGACGGCAGTCACGGTGGATATCGCCCGCAGCCTTGACGTGCCGAATCTGATGCTGGTGGTTAACAAAGCGCTCTCCAAGTACGATTTCGCGCAGATGAAGGCGGACATCGAAGCCACCTACAATGCGCCAGTGGCAGGCATCCTGCCGCTTTCCGAAGACATGGTTGACAATGCCAGCGCGGACATCTTCTCGCTGCGCTACCCCGATCACACATGGTCGAAAGCGATGCAGGGGATCGCGGATAACATTCTGGCGCTGGGCTAAACTCGAACACAAGGAGCGAACTGTGAACTGTTGGAAATGCGATGAAAAGGGCGAGGCGCGCGCCGCCAACGCCGCCTGCAGCTTCTGTGGGCGAGGCGTTTGCCGGGAACACGCCAGCACGATGCCTTCGTTCCTGTGCATGTTTCTGGGCGGCAATAACACGCCTAAGGGCTTGGCGGTCGCCAATGCGATCTGGTGCGGGATTTGCGAGCCACAGCCCGAACCGATTCCCATGCCTGAGCTATTCTGACATGACAGGATTGGGCTATGCTGCCGGAAACTGAGAAACAGGCGAGGGAGCTATGAGCGTATTTGACAAACTTAAAAACAAGATGCCCACCAGAGATGAAGGGCGGAAACTGGCCGCGATGGGCGATCTGCCATCACCGCATCGCAAATTAATTCGGATGATGCTGCGCGAAGCTGATGCGATGAAGTATGATGCGATCTGCGAAGCTGTGGACGCCATGCCAGTAGCAGATCGGATGAGCCGAGAAGACCTTGACGCTAGTCTGGAAACGCTCACGCAGGATGGCTGGCTGATCCGCCGGGGCGAGGGCGCGGGGATTTCCTACGAAGCCAATCTGGGTTTCAAGCCGCCCAGCACGCTGTCGAAAGCTCTATGGTCAACATTGGGATCAAAGATACAACAGAGCAAATCGCTCAGGGACGCAGGCGACGAATCCTGAGCGCGCCGCTTGAAACTGTCAAGGGAAGACGAACCTCGTCTGCCCTTTTTTGTCGATAATTGCCATAGCCAAAGTGACATCTATCACCCGGTTCTGAGTACCACCGTTTGAACATTCAACGGTAGTATCAAGCATATTTTCCGGGCAAGCTAGTTGGCCCATCTGGTTGCATGAACCCTATGAATGTCTCTGAGATAATGACGGGCAGGCCGGTGACAATCCGGCAAGACAGATCGCTGAATGACGCTGTGGAAGCGATGACGCGGATCGGGTGCCATCATTTGCCTGTTCTGAGTGGCGATGGCCATATTGTCGGCATTATCACCGAAAGCGATTGCCGCCGCGCATTGCAAATCCCCAGCATTCTTCCTCTGGAGCCCAGTGAACAGGAGGGCGCGCGCAGACTTCAAGTGCGCCAGTTTATGAGTCCCGCGCCGATTATCGTGGAACCAGATATGCCCGCCGAGGAGGCAGCCCGTTTGATGTTAACCCATCACATAAGCTGCCTGCCGGTGATGCGAAGCGAGACATTGATCGGGATCATTACGACATCGGATATTTTGATGGCGTTTATCCGATTGCTTAAAACTGCCCAGCAAGTTTTGAAATAGCTTCTCTGCGCTGTGCTGAATCAAAAAAGCCCCGCAAAACGGGACTTTTTAGTTTATGCAAACGAGACGCTCGTTACTCGGCTTTTGCTTGTTCAGCGGGTTTGGCTTCATCTTGCGGGCCATCAGAGAGCAGTTTTGTTTTCAGGAAGTAGTCAAGCCAAATGCCTACCAACACTGCCAGTGGAAGGGCCGTGAACACGAAGTACACTGTGCCATAGTTGTCATAGCTCACATCCAATGCCAATAACAGGCCAAAGGTCATGCCAATGCCCGCCGCAATCGAAAGCGCTATTAGAATGATCCGTCGAATGCCGATGCCCATAAAAAGCCCTCCCGAAGACTTTTAGATATCCGAATTGGCTTACAGGCGATATTGTAGCTCAAGCCACCCCGGCGGGCAAAATAAACGCAGTCAGCTATCTCAGCGGAAACGGCGAGGGTTGGGGCAGAAAGCCCGGACTGGACACACGCCAAATAATTGCTGCTGCGTTTAATAACTATAGCCTGGCAACTGGCGGGGTATAGAAATATGAAGCCAGCGGGTTATACGCCTCTCAAAACCCCTCATTTTCATTTGAAACGATTATTCTACGGTTTGCCTTGCCAAATCCACCCGTTGCGAGTAGACTGTCCGTGTCTGCAATTTTATGACGACGCGAGGTAGCGTGAACATTCGAACGCTGATCAGAATAGTCGGATTGGCGTTGGCTGCCTCCACATTGTTGGCGGCCTGCGAGGGCGGGGCATCAACGCCGACGGGCAACCCGCTGATTTCCACCATCACTCCTCAACCAGAGGTGGTGGCGACAGTCAACGGACAAACCATTACCAGAGATTTGCTTGATCGGGAAATGGCTCGCTGGAATGCCGGGCGGGCATCATTGGGGCAGAGCGAATTAGATGCGGCAGGCAAGCAGAAAGTCCTTGACCTGTTGATTGAGCAGGAGTTGATCCGGCAAACCGCGAGCGCTCAGGGAGTGACTGTCTCTGACGACGAAGTGACTGCGGCGATCAATCTTATGATTCAAGACACCGGGCAGGAAGCCTTTGATGGCTGGCTTACATCCAATTTTTATTCGCCTGAAGAGTTTCGTGGAGCGCTGCGGACGGAGCTGGTGTCAAACAAGATGACAGGGCCAATCGCGGATAGCGTTCCGCTTACGGTAGATCATATTCATGCGCGACATATTCTGGTCAACACCGAGGCTGAAGCGAATGAGGTTTTCGCCCGGTTGCAAGCCGGAGAAGATTTCGCGGCTTTGGCGTCGCAATATTCGGTTGACGCCACATCCAAGAATAATGGCGGCGACCTGGGCTGGTTTCCAGCCGGCGGATTGTTGATTCCGGAGATCGATCAAGCAGCTTTCAGTCTCCAGCCCGGTCAAACTAGCGGCGTTATCGCCACTGCCTGTTGCGGCTATGACATTATCCAGACTTTAGAGATAGCGCCGCGCGAGGTTGACCCTGAAACGCGCCAGCGTCTCATTCAGAATGCGATTGACACATGGGTGGCAGGGCTTCGCAACGGAGCCGATGTCCAACAGATGATCACTTTTACCCAGTAAGCTGAACGAGCCAGGGGGAATGTCCGTATGAAACAGGATTCGCCGTCAGCAGGCCCGAATCGAATTTATAATCTGGTCTCGGTAGTTATGGTGGTTTTAACCCTGCTGGTGTTATGCGGGGTAGTCGGGTTTGCGGCCTTTGGCCCCAACACGCCCGCTAGCGGCGGCGGCGAACCAACGCTATTTGTGTTGGGGTCGCCCACGCCTACCCTGAAGTACCCCACGGCTCAGGCCAGTTGGACACCCTCTCCCTCGCCAACCATCACTGTGACGCCAACCGCCAGCCGGACGCCTGTGCCCAGCGAAACAGGAACGCCAACTGACACGCCAACGGCGACGAACACGCTCACCCCATCGCCCACATCCACAGCAACCCAGACTCCGTTGCCTAGCCCCACAGTGACAAGATCGGCGTTTGATTTTGTCTTAAAAGAAGGAACAGTCACGTTCACAAAATACTCGAAGAAGAATGACTGCGGCGCGCGCATTGCCGGGGCCGTGTTTAACAAGAGTGGCGGCTATATGAAAGGAATTAATATTCACATCACCGGGCCAGGCGCCGATGCGCGGGTAGCTGCCGGAGACCACACCGAATATGGAGCAAGCGGCTACGAGTATTTCATCACTAATGTGCCCGTCGCGCGCACTTATAGTGTTCAGGCTGAGTACCCGGATGGCGCGCTTGCCTCTGACGTGGTGACATTCACCACCAAAGACACTTGCGAAAAAACGGTAGCATTGGTCAACTTCAAGCAGATACAAGATCGACAATAGCCGGCGACGCCCGAATGCGCGCCGTGTTCAAGTGACTCAGGCAGCCATGCGAAACGGGTGGCTGCCTGTTTTTTTGGAGAGTTTCTGTGAGCGATTACGATCTATTTGGCGGATACGAGCCTGAGCGTCCTGCCACGCTGGAAGAGGACAAACCAGAATCGTCGCCAAAGAAGGGCAAAAAGCCTCGTTCGAAGCGCGGCAACAGTTTTTACAACACGGTCGCATGGCTATTCGTTGGCGGCACGTTGGGCGTGATAGCGGTTGTCGCAGTGTTATTTCTGAACCCCAATCTGCCGTTCAATCCGTTCCCGCCTGAGACGCTTGTTCCCACACCGACTCTCATAGAGCTTGGCAGCGGAAGCGTCCCTTCCAGCCAACCCGCTGGCACGGCCACCCGCGTTCCCACCGCCGCGTCGGTTAGCTCCGGCGCGTTGACCGCCACTGTGCAAATCGCCCCAACAGGACTCACCGCGCTTCCGGCAGGCTCCACGCCTTTGACTTCGTTCCCGTTCACTATTCAAAACGAAGCGGTGACCTACACCCGCCACCCCAAAGGGTGCAACGGCTTATGGTTGGTGGGGCAGGTGTTCGATCTGAAGCAAGAAGCTCTGGTGTGCGGACCGGTTGGCAGGCCGCTTCCCTGCTTGCCCGTGCAGGTCATCGGCGACAATTTCTCCTCCATCCAGTTCACAGGATCGGCGAGCCAGTGGGGGCCGTCAGGTTATGAAGTGCTCCTCAACTCCACTCCGGTCGAGGCTGAGTTTGAGGCGCAATTGCTCAACACAAATGGGCAGCCGCTTTCTGAGCCGATCATCGTGCGAACACTGGCAACCTGCGATCAGAACGTCGCGGTCGTGAACTTCATCCAGATTCGAGATTTCACCAAGTAGCGGCGCGCCCGGCGGCACGACATGGGCGATCTTCATATTGTCCCCACCCCGATTGGCAATCTGGAAGACATCACGCTGCGCGCCTTGCGGGTTCTCCACGAAGTTTCGCTGATAGCCGCCGAGGATACGCGCACAACAGCTAAATTGCTGGCTCATTTTGATATTCATGCCCCGCTAACCAGCTATCACGAACACAACAAGCTCGCCAAGCTGGGTTATATCCTTGCGGCGCTGGAAACAGGCGACGTGGCTCTTGTGTCTGACGCGGGAACGCCCGGCCTGTCCGACCCCGGCTACGAGTTGATTCAAGCAGTCATCGCCAGCGGTTACCGGGTAGTTCCGCTGCCAGGGCCGAGCGCGCTGCTCCCGGCGTTGGTCGCTTCCAGTTTGCCGACTGACAGCTTCCTGTATCTGGGTTTTCTGCCCCGCAAAGCCAGCGCGCGGCAAACAGCCTTAGAAATTGTGCGCGATATTCCGTACACCCTCGCATTCTACGAAGCGCCGCATCGGCTGGTAGAGACGCTTCAGGATATGCTGGACATCTTTGGCGTCCGCCGGGTTTGCGTGGCGCGCGAGCTAACCAAAATTCACGAAGAGTTGTGGCGCGGAACGCTGGATCAGGCGTTGGCGGAGTTTAGCCAGCGCGAACCGCGCGGCGAGATCGCGCTGATCGTCGAAGGATATACTCCTGAGCCAGATGTTACGTGGACAGAAGCCCAAACGCGGGCCGCCCTCGTTGAACGATTAGCGCAGGGGGAAAGCCGCAGCGCGGCGGCCAAAGCCGTCGCAGCGCAATCCGGTTGGGCGCGGCGGGATGTGTACGATCTGGACGCTTGACCCCCCATCGCTGATCTTCACATGCGCTATAATTAGCAGCGCACGGTTGTTCCAAAGGACACTGCATGGCTGACAACCCCCAACCGGATCGCATCGTCTCCGGTCAGAAGCAACCTGAAGAACTGACCAATGTTGATGCCGCCCTTCGCCCGCGCGCCCTCTCCGATATTTACGGACAGGATTTGCTGGTCGAGAATTTGCGCATCCTGATCGAAGCGGCCAAATCGCGCGGGGAAGCGTTGGATCACATCCTGTTCTACGGGCCGCCCGGACTCGGCAAGACCTCGCTCAGTCACGTCATGGCGCTCGAAATGGGCGTCAACATCAAAATCACTGCCGGGCCTGTGATTGAGCGCGCAGGCGATCTGGCAGCGATCCTCACCAACATGCGCAAGGGCGACATCCTGTTTATCGATGAGGTGCATCGGCTGGGACGCGCCGTCGAGGAAATCCTGTACCCGGCGATGGAAGATTACGCGCTGGACATCATGATTGGCAAGGGGCCAAGCGCCAAGAACATCCGGCTGAAGTTGCCGCGCTTCACCGTCATCGGCGCGACCACCCGGCTTGCCCTGATGACCGCCCCGCTGCGGGCGCGTTTTGGCGCGGTCTACCGCCTTGATTTCTACAGCGAAGACGCCATCCAGCACATCATCATCCGGGCAGCGCAGATGCTTAATGTTCCCATCGAGCCGGGCGGCACGAACGAGCTTTCGCGGCGTTCGCGCGGGACGCCCCGTGTAGCCTTGCGGCTGCTGCGCCGCGTTCGTGATTACGCGCAGGTGCGCGCGACGGGTGTGATCAGCGAGGGCGTGGCGAAAGAGGCGCTGAATTTGCTGGCGATTGACGAACTAGGGTTGGACGACATTGACCGCCGGGTGCTGTCAGCGATTATCGAGAAGTTCGAGGGCGGCCCGGTCGGGCTGGAAACCATCGCGGCGGCCATCAGCGAAGAAGCTGACACCATCGAAGATGTCTACGAGCCGTACCTGCTACAACTGGGTTTCCTCGAACGAACGCCGCGTGGCCGGGTGGTGACCAAACGCGCCTACGCTCATCTGGGCCTGTCGCGCGATGGCGGGGATGCTCAGGCGAGACTCTTCTGATACTTTTGCCACTTTACGCAAAATCGCTGGCATGATATTCGGTTGGGCTTGCATGGTGGGCGCAGTTGGCCCGGTTGGTGACATCAGGGTGGGCGGCGCGAGGCAGAGACTCGCAACAACAGCAATGAGCAATGAGCAAAAGCAAAACGGCTAAAAGCTAACGGCTAAAAGCTAAAAGCGAACTGCAACAGCCCAGAGATTCAATCCGCGAATTACGCAAATTGAAAATCATTTCCGGCGAGGCGAAATTTTCGCCCGATTGTCCCCACGCGGCTGGGCACGATGGCGCACATACCACCCAACATGCTACACGGGCAAGTCGGAAACCTTGATGCCTAAAAAGTTACTCCTTTTCGCCGATCTGTTTCTACCCAGCGACGACATAGTCCCCGGATTCCGCAGATCAGCGGCAGTGGCGGATGAATTCCTCGTTTGACGCGAAGACCGCGACGACATAGTCCCGGCCCTTGTGCCGCGTCGGAATGGGGAAGGCAGGACGACACTGCGAAAAGATAGAAAACTAGCCGTCAGCAATCCCCCTTGCAGGGGTTCAGCGGTCAGCCAAAATCAAAATCAAAGGCAAAGGCCAAAAGCTAAAAGCGAACGGCAAAGGCGGGCGCACACACAGGTGCGCCCCTACCCCTTTTCAGGAGCATGGCGTCTGTGGGCGGTGGTCTGATAGTGGAAGCCCTATCACCGAAGGCCCGCGCCTCCGGGGGCGAATGGGGTTACCAAAGCCCGTCCGTGCGGATACCCACAGACAAAGACGATTGCAGATTTCAAATTGCAGATTTCAGATTGAACGGCATTTGACATTTGACACTTGACATTTGAACGTCAAAGGCCAACCCCGCAAACGGCGCGGGATGCAACTCCTTAACAGGAGTGCAAGCAGCAAGGCAACTGCAACGACATCTGCGTAGAACTTATGTTCGGATGATATTATAGGGCGGAAAAAAGATTTGTCAAGAGGACTTTGTAGTACGTTTGGTCTACAAACTTACTGCTGGGCGTCGAATGCGGCGTCACGCTCCCCGCCGTCTCTTTTCGCGGCGGCCAGATTCGCTCCTATTGCTCGCAAGCCTGCCGCCGACGCGCTGCAAAAGGTTTTTCCTCCCCTGTCGCTGTTGACGGGAGAGGTGGCCGATAGGCCGGAGAGGGTGTTTCCGGCGCGCCTGACCTTCTCGCTTGTCTGATCCTGCGCGGACAGCCCTTCGTGATTTTCCGCTGTTCCGGTTTTCCGCGTTTCAAATGCTTTGCGCCGCCGTGCTCCCGGTCATCCCTGATCATTGCAGCCAGATTCGAGTCAATTGCGAAAACGATTCTTGTGATCAACAATTGATTGACTTAGAGATCAGATCTTTACGGTTATTGCAAGAAAAGGTGGAACAGAAAAATGCCTGAACTTATGATACTTGCTGCTGGCGATTCCCCCCAAGCTCAAGCGCATGCCCGCGGCAAACTCTTTGAGGAGTTAATCAGAATTCTCTTCCGAAGTTATGGATACGAAATTTTGGATCTTGCGCTTAACTATGCAGGCATGGAAATTGATGTGGTTGGAAAGAATCAGTTATCCGACGAACCTATCTACGCAGAATGCAAATGTTACGACAAGCCTGTTGACTCCCCTCAGTTACAAGCATTTGCTGGTAAATTCTTTGCCCGTTGGAAAAAGAATAATCGCGCTTTAGGAATCTTTATTGCACTTCCCAGCCTTAACGGTTACGCAAAGACATTTTACAAAGAGAATTTCGAAAATGACCAAAATACTAAATTTCGACTTTTAGAGAAAACAGAGATTTTGAGCAAAATCTATGAAGTAATGGTTTGTGTCGGGCCTGAGCATGTAGGTCAACAAATACCTGAGAATCTTGGCACACCTGGCGATCAAGTGCTGCTCTATACAGATAATAATGGGTTATTCTGGGCACAATATGTAATACCAGTTGGAGGGGCGATACCCACACAAATTGCATTCTTTGACAGACAGGGAAGAGTTGTATCTGACAAAGACTCGATCGAATATCTGATAGGCCTGAACACAGAATTTTCCGCATTTGAATTGCTTAACATATCTCGTTCTGGAAGTCCACAACTGGCTTCACTTCCCTCAAATACCGAGCAAATCGTCGAAGTACGAGGTGGTTCAGCTTGGTTTGAATACCAATTTCCCGCTTCACCCCAATTCTATGTAGGACGCGACGATGTATTTGCGCAAATCGACGCATTCACGGAGCAAGTTTCGGAGCGAAAAACATCGGCTCGTGGTCTCTTGATAATAGCAAACTCTGGATGGGGGAAAAGCTCTACCGTCCTTACGGCTGTTGATCGACTGGGTAAGAAAGGGCACTATGCAATTGCTGTCGATTCCCGATCTGTATCCTCATCTCAATTCATTTTGCGAGTCATTGAGCACATTTTCAGGAAGTTCACAAACTTTGAAGGGCTATTAGACGCTAGGAGCACACTTACAATATCAGGATTTGAGGGTGCTGTTGATCTACTTGTAGAGTTAGGCACTCAGCTTCAAAAACATGGCAAATTGCTTTTCATCTTCTTGGATCAGTTTGAAAATGTCTTCTTCCAGAATGACGCGCTAAAACATGTTAGAGACCTGTTCCTTAGACTGTGCGATGTACAGACCAACATCGTAATGTGTTTCTCGTGGAAAACAGACATTATCGGACAGGTTGACAGCTTTCCTTATCATGTACGCGAAGACATCACACGCTCGAGCGTAGTCATTCCCCTTAATATCTTTTCTCTTGTTGAAACCGATATGTTACTGGATTACCTAGAAACTGAATTGCATTCTAGATTGCGAAACGACCTCAGATTCTTCTTATCAGAATTCTCCCAAGGCTATCCGTGGCTGCTTAAGAAGCTGTGTGCCCATGTGAAATCGCAGTGCGAGCAAGGTGTGCCGCAGACACAACTAGCATACAGCCTGCTAAATGTCGAAGAGCTTTTCCAGAGCGATATGAAAGGGCTTCTTTCAGAAGAGGAAGAGGCTCTTAAACAGATAGCGAAGAGAGTACCGATAAGTGCGACAGAAATTGGAGAGGAGTTTAGCACGGAAGTTGTTCGCGCATTGGTTGATCGCCGACTGCTAGTTAGGGTGGGTGCAAAGTATGATATATATTGGGATATTTTTCGTGACTACCTCAACACAGGGCGAGTTCCTGTTCAAGAGAATTACATGCTACGTGTTCAAGCCGCGAGGGTTCTCAAAACTATTCGTCGACTTCATCAAGCCATAAGCGAGGGCAAAGTTCTGGAATTAACGGATGTCTATTCCCTGAATCCTGATGTGTCGTCTGGTACGCTGGTTAACATTATTCATGAGATGAAACTGTTAGGCTTAATTGTGACGGATGAGAATCAAGGGACAATCAAATTACCACATGAGTTGTTTGTCAACACACTATCATTTGAACAGTCATTGCAAGGGCACTTATACGAGCGACTGCAACGCAACATATTAGTAGCACGGTTGGTGGAGATACTAAATCAAGAAGGAGAAATTGCCATAGCACGTGCCGCTTATCTGTTGCAGACATGGTGTCCCTACATCTCAGCATCTCCCAAGACTTGGCAAACATATGCGCGTATATTTGCTGGTTGGATGAAAGCAGCAGGACTTGCTTCTCCTGTCAACCAAACTGGGCTGATCATACGGGCAGAACCTGACATGGTGCATAGAGAGTACGGCTTAATTGATGTCGAAAAGGGGAAGCGAAACCGCAATCTAATGGGTTTGCCAAACGTTCAAATTGGTCCTATTGAAACAGCGTTGGTCAGGTTGATGGAAGCTGTAGAGAATGGTACGAGAATAGACCTTACAGGATTCACGAAAACAACATGGCTCAAAGCGCTAGCTAGTCTTGAGAATCTTGGCTTCATAATAAAACAACCTCGATCGATTACTGTATTGCCTATTGCATCGGAGTATTTCTCTGCGGCTTTAGATCAAAGGAAGGAAATTCTCGCAAACCAAGCTCTGTCCATTGATCCTTTTGAGAAATTTATTAAGATACTCGATGAAAACAAGGTTTTAGGTCTATCGCTATCAGATTTAGGGCTAGTGTTAGAGGAACGACTACGCGTAGATTGGGCAGACAGCACCGCTAAAGGTAACGCAAAAATAATGCTCAACTGGGCAAGACATCTGAGCCTAGCACCAGGCAAATTTGCTGGGCGACGAAAAAGGAATACAGGGTATCAACAAAGTCTCTTTGATAATCAATAGTAGTGCCAGTCGAACTATCCCTGAAACGTTCAAACACGGATAATCTGGCTAGAGGTTTGAGGGCGTCACCCCTCTCGACGAAACCCGCCCCGGCCCGCGCCGTCACCGCGCCCGATAGCCCCATCCTCGTCCTCGCCGGGCCGGGCGTTTTGAATCGCGGAAACCCCTTGCAGGGGTAAACTGGATGGCGCGGAAACTGCCACGCTGATTACAGTATTGGGGCGATTGGCCCGAAGGTCGTTTGCCGCGTTTCAAACCGCCAACTTAGAACTTATGCGCGTATTATAGATCGGAGTTTGGATTTGTCAGGGGTAGTTTGCGGCGCGTTTGGTCACCAATGGAATCAATAAAAAGCCCCGACCGAAGCCGGGGCGATTGTTTTAGCGAGGGGTCGCCAGCAAGCTCTGAATGAAGGACACGGGAAGAACGAGGTTCAACAGCAAACCCACCATCAACCAGAAGCCTGCCGCGCGGGTGAAATAGAACGCGACGCCGACATAATAGAGAGGGGATTCGGCCATCTCAGCGGGCTTTGGCTCGGAATAGCGCTTCAGGGTGGTGATCAGCATCGGAATGGAGAAAACCACCACCAGCATCCACGGGGTCATGTTCCCGGCAATCACCAGCCCAATGATAGCCACATAGAACAACACAGAGACGATCTGATTGAGCCGAAGCGCATTCTTGTCGCCTAGCAGAACGGGCAAGGTATGGGTTTTCATGGGCTTGTCCTGCGGGGCTTTGTCGATGTGCTTGCCCATCAACACTGTGCCGACCAGAAAGGCGTAAGGCAGGCTGGCGATCATGACCCACAGGGGGATTTCGCCGACGGTGACAAAATACGTCCCGCCGATCATCAGCGGCCCCCACACCAACACCACGCCCAACTCGCCCAGACCAATCTTCTTGAGGCGGATGGGAGGAGCGACGTAGAACACGCTGATAAACAGGCCCGCCAGCGCAAAGAACAACACGGGCAGACCGCGCATGGCCGTGAGGTAGACCATAATCGCCCCGTCGATGACGTTCAGGGCAAGGATGACGTTTCGCAAATGGGCTTTGGTCACCAAGCCGGAGATGATGGGATGGGGCGCATAGCGAGCGCGGGCATAATTGTCCGAGCCATCCACGCCAGCCTCGAAATCGAAGTAATCGTTGATCAGGTTATTGGCGGCGTGGGCAATGGTGATGCCGATCACGGAGAGGGCAAAATAGAGCCAGCCGATTGGCTCGGTCTTGGCCGTGCCCGCCAACAAGCCGCCGATCAGGCCCGATGTGACGGTCATCGAAAACACGCAGGCGCGCGTCAGGATGATCCATTTGGAAATGCCATCCATACGGGACTCTTTGGGGAGGTTGCAGGTTAGAATCGCCGCTTTCCAATTGGACAACAGTTCCGAGACGGTGAACGGCGCATTCACGACAGCCTTTCCCAGATCGCTTTCCATCGTTTTTCTCCTCGTGAATAGCGACCCAATAGCGTCAGCAGGGTTTGTTATTGGGCGCAAATGTGAATGAGGGGCGTCCTTTCGTATTTTTCATAAACTACTGAAAGATACCTTTAAGTTTAGTATAGCCTATGATTTTCAGAAAAACCAAAAGGACTAGGAGATCGTTGGCGGCGCGTTTTTTCGTGCTATCTTTAATGATGAATTGCGAGTAACTACTCACCCCCTCCAGCCTGCGACCCCCCCCCCGTTTCACGGGGGAGGGAAATTCGAGCACTGGCCCCCTTATCAGGGGCGAAGGAGGAATGGGCGGGGATGATGCCTGAGTAGTCACAATTGTGAAAGATTGGGCCCATTCGCGGTGAGCGCTAGCTCACGATGAGAAGAGGAGCGAGCTGTGCTACGCATCGGGGATATTGAAATTCATCTGATCAACGATGGGCGCATCTGGATGGACAGCGGCGGCCCGTTCGGGCTAGTGCCGCGCGGGTTATGGTCGCCCTATTATCAGGCGGACGCAGAGAACCGCGTGGCGATGGATCACAATTGCCTGCTGGTAAAAGCCTCCAGCAAAACCATTGTGATCGACACCGGGCTGGGGACGCGCCTCCCGGAGAAGCAGGCGGCCCGCATGAACCTCGAACGGCCTGACGGCGGGCTGGTCGCCGGGCTGGCGCGGCTGAGGGTTGGACCGGAGCAAGTCGATCTGGTGATTAACACGCATCTGCACATGGATCACTGCGGCGGCAACACGCGCTACGAGGGCGATCAGATCGTGGCGGTGTTTGCCAACGCCGAATATCGCACGCAGCGGCTGGAAGCGGCTGACGCTTCGTTCCCCAACGAAAGGACACGCGGCACGTATTTCGCGGACAACTTTGCCGGGCTGATCCAGTCCGGGCAAATGCAATTGATGGATGGCGAAACCGAGATCGCGCCGGGCATCCGCTGTGTCGTCACGCCCGGCCACACGCGGGCGCATCAGAGCGTGGTGTTTGAACAGGGCGGGCAGGCCGCCCTGTACGTGGTTGACATGGCCTCATTCAGCGTCCATTTTGCCCATCTATCGTGGATGACCGCTTATGATGTGGAACCACTGGTGACGCTGGAAACCAAACGGGTCTGGCAACAATGGGCGCTGAAGCATGATGCGCTGCTGATCTTCACCCACGATCCGGCGATTTCAGTGGGAAGGCTGGTCAAGGATGGGGACAAACTCAAGGTGATCGCGGCGGAAAGCTGACAGCGTCCATGAGGCAGCAGGCGAGTGTTTATCGCACTTCCAGCGTGAACAGGCCAAACGAATCGCCAAGCGGACGCCTGCGGGAATCGGTCACGGCGAGACGCTCCAGTGACGGCCACTGGTAGAGGGTGACGCGGATCGAGTATTTGCCCGGCGCCAGGTCAGGAACCACGAAACCATAATTGTCGCGCAGGCTCTTGCCCGGTTTCCAAGCGCTGGTGGGCCGGAAACCGCCGACCGGCTGGCGATCTTGCTGGGCTACCACCTGACCGTTTGAGTCGATCCAGTGAACGGCGATGGTGTAATCCGTGTCGATGGCGCGGGCGGGCTTCCAGACCAGCGAGACGCCCAGCATATCTCCGGCGTGGACACGCTCTGGCTCGCCGGTGGATGACCATACGTCATAGCCGATGAGATGAATGGATGGGCCAAACACGGCATCAACGGGGCGTTCCGGGTTGAGAGACGACGGCGCGTTGTGCGGCAAATAGCCTACCAGCCGAACACGCGGATTGTATTCGGTGACGCTGATGGTATAGCTGACGTTCGCCAGATAATGTTCGGGGGGGCGGGTAGACCAAGGCAAGAAAGGCCCGGTGTCCACCACCAACCAGACGGGGCGAGCATGGTAACGCGACCCGCCCTCGCTGACATCCTTGAACACTGTCACCAGATCGGAGGCAACGAGATCATTGATGTTGTCCGAGACCACTTCTGGCGGCTGCTCCGGGCTGAAACGTTCGCCGGGAGAATCGGGGAGCGCGTACCAGATTGCCTTGCCTTTATAGTAATTCAGAAAAAATGCCGCATACTGGCGCGTGGACAGCATGATCGTGTCGCCCCGGTCAAGGTTTTGTTCGAGATCCGCTTTTAGCTGCCACAGGGCGGGGTTGTCGGCCAGATAACGGGCATCCATAAAAGCGCGGGACAGCCCGAACAGCGTGATCGCCAGCGCGATCAGAGGGCTGGCGGTCGCCCAGAAAGCCAGCGCGCGGGACGGCTGCGCCGCTCGATGGAAACGGACGAGCAAGCCCAGAGCCAGCGCGACGCCCAACACAAAGAGAGCAATCATCAGCCAGTCCGGGGCGGGCGTTAGCCATAGAATGTCCGTTTTGGCCTGTGGCAGAAACAGCAGCGAGCCTATGGCCTGCGACCAGCGGAAATCCCAGAGGGCCGGGCCAAGCCATGAAACTTCTTTGACGCTCTTCTCCAGGAAACTGTAGTAGCTATAGATATTGACATACACCCCGCCGATATTGACGATCAGGCCCCACGCGCCCAGCGCGATCAGCAGCAGTTTTAGCCAGATAGACACGCTATTTATAGCGCGATCTATGGCCGGGAGCGCGGCGATCATCAGGAAGGGGATGATCGGGAGCATGAAGCGCGCTCCCCAACCGGCACCGCCAAACCAGATATCTCCCTTATTAGCGGCATAGATTAACCCGAACCAGAACACCGTGCCGAGCATCAGCCATGATTCGCGCCAGCGGGCGCGCGGCAGCAAGATTGGCGAGGCCAACGCCAGCATGGTGATCGGGGAATACCACCAGATCGCTTTGCCGGGGCTGACAAAATAGCCCAGCAGACCATCGGTGGAAGCTGGCAAGCCAGCGACAAGCGACCGGAACTGCGCCATAAAGCGATAGCGGGTCAGCATCGCGCCAGCTTCCTTAAAGGCCAGCAATCCGATCACAGCCAGAACGATCAGAGCCAGCACAGAGATAGCCGCGATCAGGGCCTGTTTGCGATGCTGGCGGAACATCGCTAGGTTGGGCAACGCCAACAAAACAAACATGGGAAGAATGATGAGGGCCGACTCTTTGCTCAACATCGCGATCATGGTCACGGTGATCGCTATGCCAAACCACGCCCAGCGCCGCCATTGGCTCGCTACTGCGCTCTGCCGCCAGTGTTCCCACGCCGTGATGGCCGCCAGCATCGCCAACCCGGTCAGCGGCTCGCGGAAGTAGTACTGGGTGTAGGGCCATGCCATGGTGGCCAGGCCAAACAGCAAGGCGGCTGCCAGCGCGGAGCGTTCGCCATAACCCAACATCAGCGCGTGATGAAAGAGCAGCAACGCCGTCAGGACGGTGATCAAAGGGTTGAACAGGGCCATCGCGTGCATATTGCCGACCCAGCTTGTATTCAGGGCCAGCCAGTACAGCGGGGCAGCGAGGAGAGGCTGAACCGGCTCGACGCCAGCGCTGTGATTGATATACAGGGTTTGATTGAACTGGTAATCGTTGCCGGTGGCGACGCTCTCAGTCACGTCGAGAATCCACAACTCATCGTTAGCGCGGGCGACGCCAGCGAGAGTCAGGACGTAGGCCAGAAACAACAGGCTGGCCAGCGCCACTGACAGGAGCGCAGCGCGGCGAGCAGGCGAAATTGAATAAGCCATAGGCGCGTTCAATGATTTCGCTATTGAGGCGTTGGAGGTTCGACGGCGGCTGGCGACTGGTAATGGAACCGGATTTCAAGCCAGAACAGGGCTGCGACAAAGATCGCGGCCAGAACGCCGCCCAGAACCTCGGCTTGCAAGGGCGTCGCGTCGCGGAAGGTGATGGCGAGCAGCCCCAGCGTCGCGGCTATCAGATAGAGAGTCATGACCGCGCGGGCCGGGGTCATCTGGAAAATTTGCGCCAGACGGTGCGAGGTGTGATCCTTGCCGCCCAGATACACAGGCCGCCCGCCGCGCAGCCGGGACACAACAACCAGCGTGGTGTCAAAGATAGGCAAACCGAGGATCACAATCGGGATCATCCATGTCACTTCCAGCGGAATGGCTTTGAATTCCAGCTTGATCCCCAGCACGGCCAGCACAAACCCTAACAACATGCTGCCCGCGTCGCCCATGAACAGCGTCGCCGGGTTGAAGTTGTAATACAAGAAAGCCACGCACGCGCCCATTGTTGCTGCCGCAAGGCTGGCGACCAGACCCAGCCCTTCGACAAGGGCCAGAATAAAGAAGAACGCGCTGGCGACCCCCGCGATTCCGGCGGCCAGCCCGTCCATATTGTCCAGAAAGTTGATAGCATTGGCGATGCCAATGATCCAGAGCAGGGTCAGCAGGATATTGAGCGATTCGAGGCGGAAAAGATGCACCTGTATCCCCGCCCAGATCAGAATGCTGCCCGCGCAGGCCTGACCGAACAGCTTTATGATCGGGGACATGCCATAGCGGTCATCCCAGACGCCGAACGCGGTCATAATGGTCGCGCCGCCCAACACCCCGATAAGCTCTTTGAGGGTGGAAGCTCCGCTAAAGGCCACCGCCGTGACCACGCCCGCGTAGATCGCCACGCCGCCGAGCATCGGGACAGGCGCCAGATGCACCTTGCGGGAGGCAGGCTGATCCACGAAGTTGATGCGTTTTGCCAGCCGGATCATCAACGGCGTGACAATAAACGAGATCAGGCCAGAGGCCAGAATAATTGGAATGAATTTGCTGATCATGGCGTTCGCTCGACCTGTAGGATACCGCTAATCAGGAAACCTGTCGAACCACAGAAACGAAGGCGGGCAGCGGGCTAGAGAGATAATGTCGGCGCTGAGGCGTCCTCAAGGCCGTCTGTGGATACCCATCGCCCCACGCTATAATTAGAGGCTATTAACCTTGCAGCGGACATCTAAACAGGTTATTCGCTTCGCTGCCAGCCGCCATTGTCAATGATCGCTCTTCACTTTTCAGGAGGATTATCATGCCTGTTCGCAGCGCCGAAGCCGTATGGGAAGGCTCGAATACCGAAGGCAAAGGCAAAGTCAAGTTTGGCAACCCGGCCTATGAAGGCGTCTATACCCGCGCCGGGCGTTTTGAAGAAGCTCCCGGAACCAACCCGGAGGAAATATTGGGCGCGGCCCACGCCGCCTGTTTTTCGATGGCGCTGGCGGGCAACCTGACGCGCGCCAACTTTCCGCCAGAGCGCATCCACACCACCGCGCAGGTGAGTCTCGAAAAACTGGCGGAGGGGTTCAAGATAACGAAGATAACGCTCAACACAGAGGTCAAAGCCCCCGGCCTTGACGAAGCCACGCTGATGGACCTGGCAGGCAAAGCCAAATCCGGCTGCCCGGTGTCGGTGGCGTTGGCTGGCGTTGACGAGATTGTGTTGAACGCGAAATTGGTTTAGAAACACCGCGTCGCTCTCAGGGCGTTTCCGTAAACGAAGCGCCCTGCCGCGCGCCTCGTCCATGAAAACTCGCACTCCTCTTGCGCCGCTTCTGGTCATCATTTTGCTGATCGGCTGCCTGCTACGCGTCACAAATCTGGGCGCGCTGGGCATCTGGGGCGACGAGGCGTTCAGCATCGTGATCAGCCAGATGCGGCTCGCGCGGCTGATGGAAGCCACGCGCGAAGTTCACCCGCCGTTGTTCCGCGTATTGTTCCACTTCTGGATGCTGGGGGTTGGAACCAGCGAGTTCGCGGCACGGTATTTCGCCCTGATACCCGGCATGATGCTGATCCCCGCCACCTACGCCGTGACGCGGCGGCTGCTGAACGCGCCCGCCGCTATCGTCGCCGCCCTGCTGACAGCGATTTCGCCGTTCGCGGTGTACTACAGCCAAGAAGCGCGCATGTACTCGCAAGTCGCGCTGGCGGCCACCGTGTCGGTGTACACGTTTCTGCGCCTGCTGGAACAGCCAGATCGCGCCAGTTCCTCCCTGTTCCCGCTACAAAGCCGGTGGCTGGCGCTGTATCTGGCGGCGACGCTGGCCGGGATGTACACCCATTTCTACATGTTTTTTGTGATGGCCGCCCAAAGCATCTACGCCTTATGGCACTGGCGCAAGAATCGGCGGGCGCTGGTTTCATGGATTGCTGTCCAGATAGCTCTGGCTGCGCTGTATCTGCCATGGGTCTTCGCGCAGTTCGGGCATCTGGCGGGCAAAGCCAGCCGACGCTGGGAGGCGTGGGGGCCGGAGGGCATGGCCGATGTATGGCTCAAAACGCTGGTCAGCTTTAGTCTCGGCGAGACCCGCTCCCCCAACACGCAAGGATTGGCCCTGCCGATGATCGTGGTGGCCTGCGCCGGGCTGGTCGTTGTATTGGCCCGGAGACGCTGGCTGCCTGCGCGCCACGCCGCTTTTGCCGCGATTTACCTGATCGCGCCGATGCTGATAGCATGGGCGGTGGGGCCGCTGATGCCGCACTATTACGAGCGTTATCTGCTTCCGATTCTCCCGGCTTTCGCTGCGCTGACAGCCGCCGGGATCGCCGGGTTGTGGCTGGCGCGGAAGGCGATTGCCGCAGGCGCGCTGGCGCTCGTTATCGTGGCGCAGGTTCCGGCGCTAGCGAATCTGAATCGCAGCCCGGAATTTGACAAGGGCAACTACCGGGAAATCATGGCGACTATCGCGGCGAACGCCAAACCTGACGACGGGCTGCTGCTGCTCAACCCGGAACAGGATGTGTTGTACGCTTACTATGGCAAGAATAATCCGCTACCCGTGTACTGGTTTCCTCCGGCGGGGGGCTGGGAATCGGCGCAGAACCAGCGCCAGATGACCAAAATCGAGAAAAACCGCCAGCGGCTGTGGCTGATCCTGTTTGGCAACGCGCGCTACTGGGATTATGGCAATCATCTTCAGGATTGGCTGGATCAGCATGCCTTCCGAACGTTTCATGCGGATTACGTTGACGGCGCTTTGGAATTGTATGTTCTCGGTGATATCCAGCCGGACACCCCGGCAGCGGCGGATTTTGGCGGGATGATACGGCTGACGGGGTTTGGCGTCAGCAGCGCCAGTGTCGCCCCCGGCGACACGATCCAGGTCGCGCTGGCGTGGAAAGCGCTGGCCCGGCCCGATCAGGACTACACTCTGTTCACCCATGTCGTCGATGCCCAACAACAGATCGTGGGGCAGTTTGATGGACAGCCCGGCGCGGGCACGCATCCCACGTCGCAGTGGCAGCCCGGCGAAACCAGCGTCGAGCGCGTCGCCATCACGATCAACCCTGACACTGCGCCGGGAACGTACTGGCTTCAGGTAGGGTGGTACGACCTTGCCACGCTCACGCGCCTTACGGCCACCGACTCAAGCGGCAAGCCGTCTGGCGACCATATGATCTTGATCCCCATCACGGTGCGATGACGGCGCTTTGCGCCCTCACTGGCTGCTGATAAACTTAGCTGGCAAAGCCCGATCACCCACGAGGCGACCATGAGCGAGCAAGCCATCAAAATTCTGATTGTGACCGACATCGCTGAATCGGCGGACGAACTGCGCCGGATGCTGGGGGAAGCCGCTGACATCTCGGTTGTAGCCGTGTCTACCAGCGGGCAAGACGCTATCACGCTGGCGGACGTTCATCAGCCGGACATGGTGGTGATGGACTACGATATGCCGGGTCTGAATGGCGCCGAAACCACCCGCGCGATCCTCCATAACGATGATCGCATTCAGGTGGTCATGCTGTCGGTGGTCAACGACGTGGAAGACATCCGCGCCGCCATGCGCGCCGGGGCGCGCGACTATCTGATTAAGCCGCTGGCCGAAAAAGAGCTTCTCGACACCGTGCGCTGGCTGATCCGCGAACGGCGCGATTACGCCCGGATGCAGGCGTTCGTGGGCCAGCTACGCAAATCTTACGAAGCTATTTTCCGCGACGACAAGCCTGTGCCGCCAACGGTTGTCGCCTACCTCGAAACGCAGTCGGCGCAAGCGCCTGACGATCGGCTGGTTCTCGAAACGCTGGCGGTGGCGTATGCCCGCAACCGGGATTGGAAGAAACTCGCGCCGCTGATGGATCGTCTGGTTGCGTAAGCTATACCATCCGAACAGGCTATTCACGTTTTCCGTGACAAAAGCCCAGCGCGACACTATGTTAGCGGGCTAAATAGAGCGCGTCGGTTTTAGCCGCCATGATGAAATCGTTGCGATGCAGCCCCTTGATGGCATGTGTCCACCATGAAATTGTCACCCGTCCCCATTCGGTCAGCAGCGCCGGGTGATGATCCTCAGCTTCGGCGATCTCGCCAACTCGCATTGTGAACGCCATCGCCTCGGCGAAGTCTTTGAACTTGAACACGCGCTCCAACCGCTTGATGTTGTCTCGCTCGAAAATCTGCCAATCGGCGACCTGCGGCTGCAACTCCGCAATCTCGGTGTCGTCAAGCATGGGCGAGTCGGCTCGGCACGCAACGCATTTTTGAGACGCCAATGTGTTCATGACGCTTTCTCCATGCAAAATCACTTAAACGCCCTATCACATTATTGGGAAAGATTGTAGCGCCAACCGGCGCGCCGGTTGATCTTTCATCAAACGGGCAATCGCAGTATCCTCGATAGACACGCTCCGAGGGCGGGATGAGCGAATCGAGATGGGCGACATCGTAAGTTATTTCCTTGACAACCCACGAAGGCATTGAACCTATGACCTATGCCACGCTCCCAGAGTCTTCTGATGGAGACACGCGGGACGAAATTCTCACTGCGCTGAACGAGATGTACGAGCAGCGGTTGATCACCGCGACGGGCGGCAACATCAGCGCGCGCGTCAAGGGCGCGCCGGATCAGCTCTGGATCACGCCCAGCGCGGTCTTCAAAGGCAGCCTGCGCGCCGATATGATGGCGCGCATCAACCTGCGCGGCGAGCCGTTGGACGCTGACGCCCTGCCGCCATCCCGCGAGCGATTGGTTCACACCGAGACACTGCGCCGCCGCCCTGACCTGAACGCAGTGGTTCACACCCACGCGCCATGGGCCACGCTGCTGGCGCTCACCGAGACGCCGTTTCTGCCCATCTCGACCGAGGCGGCTTATCTGGGGGAACTGCCGCGCGTCCCGTTCATTATGCCGGGAACGCTTGAATTGGGCGTCGCCGTCGCGGAGGCGATGGGCGATAAAGGGGTAGCCGTCCTAATGCAAAATCACGGGCTGGTGGTGGCCGGGTCGAACCTGCGGCGCGCGACCAACGTAACAGCCGTTGTGGAACGGACGGCAGAATTGATCATGCGCTGCCTGACGCTGGGCAAACAGCCCGCGATTATTCCAGACGACATCGCCGCGCAACTCCGCGCCGAAGGCGAGATGATGGCGTGATCGAGATTTCGCAATTATTCCCCTGAGAGCTAACGCGAGGGTCTTTTTATGAATCGAGAGCGTCAAGGCTGGTTCATTGCGGGCAGCTGTATCCTGTTGATCTTATTGGTGGCGCTGATCAACCCGCTGAAAGAAACCGCCTTTCTCGATGATTGGGCCAACGCCGACACTGTTCGCCATCTGCTACAAACCGGCGAATATCGCCTGAATGACTGGCTTGCCCCCAACATGCTGTTTCAAGCCTACTGGGGCGCGCTGTTCAGCAAGATTTTTGGCTACTCGTTTGCCACGCTGCGAATTTCCACGCTGGCGCTTTCGGCGCTGGGGGTTGTCGGATTCTACTTTCTCGCCAGAGAGCACGGTTTTGAGACCAACCATGCAGCATTGCTGACGCTGATATTTCTATCCTCCCCGCTGTGGTTTGGTTTAAGTTTCACATTTCTGACGGATGTTCCTTTTATTGCTTTGATGATCGTGGCGACATGGTTATACACGCGGTCAATTCGATTGAGGAGCTTGGGGGGAATGATCGCGGCTTCGGTGGCCGCCTCAGCGGCTATTTTGACGCGCCAGTTCGGAATCATGCTGCTGGTTGGGCTTGCGGGTGTCTGGGCGACGACGGGAAACCGGAGAGAAAACTTCCGGCTGATTGTCGCCGGGATGATTCTCCCGGCGATTGCCACCGTATGGCTGATCTGGCAGAGCGTCATTGCGCCCAGTTGGGCCGCCACGTACAGCACGGTCGCTATGCGCGATTTCATGGCTAACCCGGTCTACGTGGCTGCGATGTTGTTCTGGCGCGTCATGGCGACCTTTCAATATCTTGCCCTGTTCAGCTTGCCATTGGCGCTGGCTGCTCTGTGGGAGCTGGGGTCTGAGCTTAAGAATCCGGTGTCGCTGGTTGATCCGCGCCGGTCAGCGCGTTTCACCATCGCCACGCTAACCAGTTTTGTGGTCTTCTTTGCGCTGGCCGGGCTGATTGGCGCTTTTGCGTTGGGCATGCGGAGCTACATGCCGCTGTTGATAGCCTTGTTCAGTTTCATTGAGACATGGCCCGCATGGCTGGCGGCCATGCTCACCCTGATCACTTTTGTCGGTGGCGTTATGTTAGGCCGACTCTTTGCGCTGAGGTATTTTGCGCCCCAAAGTGGGTGGCGCAATCTGCCTGCTCACGAGCGATTGCTGGACGTTGTCTTGCTCGGCTTGTTCGTGGGGCAGCTTCCGTTCATCGTTTATCCTGATCGGTATGTTATGGCTCTGGTTCCCTACGCATTGATAGCCGCCGGGAAAATCCTTGCGCCATGGTCAAACCGCCTGCGCTGGCCTGTGGCGGCTCTGGCAGCGTTTCTCTTGTGCGCGACCGGGCTTTGGACGCGCGCCCTGCTGGATGAAGGAGACGCTCGATGGAGGCTGGCGGACAGTTTGGTCGCGGAAGGCGTTGACCCCAAGCATGTTTCCGCCTCATGGGACTGGGATTCATATACCGGCGCGCTCGACACGTATCTGGCCGAGGTTGATTATCGGGTGGATCAAATTGGTTTTGCCGACTATCTGGGCCGATGGTGGCCTGAATATCATAGCCAAGCCGAATATATTATCGTGACGAGTGAAACGATAAGTCAGTATCCGGGTTATGCGGTGGCAAGGGGCGCGAGCTATCAGTCCATGCTGTTTCAACCAGAGCGCATGGTCATTCTCAAGCGGCCCTCGCCTTAGATTGATCAACCGTTATTCCTGCCCCATGCCCGTTGAGCAGGGCTGCGTCATGATTCAAATGCCCATTCGCCGTTGCGCATCACAGGCTCGGCTCGGCCATCCTGTGTGATGCCGTCGATATTCATCTTGTCCGAGCCAATCATGAAATCGACGTGGATCAGGCTGATGTTGCACCCTAACGACGCCAGCTTCTCCGGCGACATCCCCGTCCCGTCCTGCAATGTGCCGGGGTAGGCCCGCCCTAGCGCGACATGGCATGACGCGTTCTCGTCATACAGGGTGTTGTAAAACAGCCGCCCGGACTTTGAGATGGGAGAACTGTACGGGACAAGCGCCACTTCCCCAAGACTGGCCGCCCCCTCATCGGTTTCGATTAACTGGCGGAACACATCGCCGCCCTGCCCGGCCTGAACGTCCACAACGTGGCCTTTTTCGAAAGTCACGCTGAAGTCATCGATCAGCACGCCCTGATAATTCAGCGGCATGGTCGCCTTCACCACACCGTCAATTCGATCCTTGTGGGGCATGGAAAAAATTTCTTCGGTCGGGATGTTGGCGACAAAGTGTGTCCCGTTAGGGGTGTCAGTTCCGCCGCCCAGCCATTCGTGCCCATCGACCAGCCCGATCCGCAGATCAGTGCCGGGGCCGGTGTAATGCAGCGCGGTGTACTTTCGCCGGGTCATCGCCTCTCCCATCGCTTCCAGCTTCGCCGAATGCTCTTTCCAATGCGCCACCGGATCGGGGTGGTTGATGCGGGCGAGTTCGAAGATTGATTCCCACATCCGGTCGATTCTTTGCTCTTGCGGGACATCCGGGAAGACCTTGCCAGCCCAGCCCGCCGCAGGCGATGACGTCACGCACCAATTGGTGGCATGGCCGGAGATAACCTCGCTGTAGGGCTGCATGTGCTTCATGGCGGTTCGTTGGACAGCCATGATGTTGTCCGGGTTCAGGGCGCGAATCGAGAGCAGCGCGCCGCCGGTTTTGACATGATCGATCAGCCACTCGGCCCGCTTCACGGGGTATTCTTCAAACGAATCGGGCGGCGCGTTTTGCAGACGCACCAGCGTGAGATATTCATCATCCCACAAAACATCGACCAGCCGCGCCCCCGCGCGGTACGCCCGCGCGACCACTTCGCGAGTCAGGTCAGCCGATTCAAGATGCGCGAGGATCATCACCTTCTGGCCGGGCTGGACATTCAAGCCGACCTGCACAATCACATCAGCGTATTTACCCAGTTTCTCTTCAAAGTTTGCGATTGCCACGTTTGCTCCCATGCGTCATAAAGATATGCCGATAATCCGGCGATTTGAGGAATGAAAACGCTCGCGGTGCGCCCCTTATACAATCACCACCAGCGATTGTCCCTGCTCGACGCTGTCGCCCGGTTTAACGTTGATGCGCTCCACCCGGCCATCACGCGGGGCTTTGAGTTCATTTTCCATCTTCATTGATTCGAGAATCACCAGCTTGTCGCCCTTTTTGACTTCCTGCCCAATCTCGACAGGAACTTTGACGACGAGGCCGGGCATCGGCGCTTTGATCGGCAGTTCGCCGCTTTCCGGGACGGCCATCCCGGCGCGGGCGCGCATGAGTTGGGCGCGCTCGTCGGCGACGGCGACCTCGTATAGATCGCCGCGAAACAGCACATGCCACATCTCTTCGGTAGGCTCAACCAACCCCTCGAATGACTCATGATTCACCAGCAACAGGCACAAGCTGGTGTCGCCAACCTTCGAGAAATCAACTTCAACCGGCTCGCCATCCATCACGATCCGGCCTTCCTCGTTGACCTCGATCACATATTTTGCTTCGCCTACGGTCACTTCGTATTTCATAGCTGCTCCACAGGCAGTCGTCTCGACTCGGAACTTGGAACTCTGTCTTACCGCCTGCCCAGTCGCTCCCAACGCCCGACCCATTTCCAGTTGCTCACATCGCGCTGGTTGCGCCCCACGACCTGCGCAGCCTTCTGGCGCGCCTCATGGGCGACCAGCGTGGCAAAGATAGCCGCGATCTCCGGGCGGGGCGGCGTTTGGAAATCCATCCCAAAACGATCCTCCACAAACGAGGTGTCAAATTGCCCGGCGATAAAGCGGGTGCTATCAAGAAGGTGCTGGTGGAACGGGATATTTGTTTTGAGGCCGAGAATCCGATATTCGCTGAGGGCGCGTCTCATCCTGAGCAAGGCTTCGCCGCGCGCCTCGCCCCAGCAGATCAATTTGGCGATCATCGGGTCGTAATAAGGCGTGATCGAATCGCCCGATGTCACGCCCGCGTCCACGCGAACGCCGGGGCCGGTCGGCAATGTCTGGGCGATGATTTTGCCCGTCGCCGGCATGAAGTTGTTGTAGGGGTCTTCAGCGTTGATCCGGCACTCGATGGCATGGCCGTTGAGCCTGACCTCTTCCTGCGAACGGCTGAGTTTGCGCCCGCGCGCGATGCGGATTTGCTCTTTGACGATGTCCATGCCGGTGACCAGTTCAGTCACCGGATGTTCGACTTGCAGGCGGGTGTTCATTTCGAGGAAGTAGAAATTCTTGTCTTTATCGACCAGGCATTCAATCGTCCCGGCGTTGACGTAATTCACGGTCTGCGCCACCTGAACCGCCATTGTCCCCATACGCTGGCGCAGGTCTTCATCCATGATCACCGATGGCGCTTCTTCGAGCAGTTTTTGATGCCGCCGCTGGATCGAGCATTCACGCTCGCCCAGATAAATGGTGTTGCCATGCTGATCGGCCAAAATCTGAATTTCGATGTGGCGCGCGCCTTCGACCAGCTTTTCCAGATACACCGAGCCATTGCCAAACGCGGCCTGCGCTTCGCGCCGCGCCGCCTGCAAGGCGTCGTCAAAATTCTCCGGGCTGTCCACCCGACGCATGCCTTTGCCGCCGCCGCCCGCCGCCGCTTTGATCAGCAGGGGGAAGCCGACAACGGCTGTCGCCGCGCGAAGCTCGTCATCAGGCAAATCTTGCTCTGCCGTGCCGGGCACGACCGGGACGCCCGCCTGCTGGACGGTTCGGCGGGCGGTGACCTTGTCGCCCATCGAGGCAATCGCGCTGGGGGGCGGGCCGATAAAGGCGATGCCCTCGTCGGCGCAGGCCTGCGCGAAATCGGCGCGCTCGGCGAGGAACCCGTAGCCGGGGTGAATGGCCTCCGCCCCGGACCTCTTGGCGGTCTCGATGATCTTGTCAATCTTCAAGTAGCTTTCGCGCGGGGAAGGCGGGCCGATGTGGTACGCCTCGGTGGCATAGCGAACGTGCATGGCGTTGCGATCCACATCCGAATATACCGCCACCGTTTGCAGGCCCAACTCGCGGCAAGCGCGGATGATCCGCACCGCGATCTCGCCCCGGTTGGCAATCAGGATTTTCTGAAATAAGGTAGGCAGCGTTGCGGTCATGGCTGGCTCTCATTAATAATTCTTAAGACAGGAAGGCGATTTGTTAGTTGCGTATGTGTTGTGTTTGCCTTATTGCTGTTCTGTTTTGCTTTTACTGGCAAGACGTTTTTTCTCAGCAGTTTCAACCTTCTTTATGCTTTCGACAGTGGGCAATTCTTCTGGCATTGTGCCGCCTAGTTCTGCAATGGCTCGGCGAACGACAACTCCGGCCTGATAGTGGACTTGGTTGGCATTCTCTTTGCCGCGCACATTGTCGCGTCGCAACTTTTCCTCAGCCTGCGTGCTGCGAAAGAGATTGGCTGCTAGTTCTGTCGCCCCCATATGATCAAGGATATGCTGGCTTTTCTTGAGCTTCTTCTTTCTGTGAATATGGTCTGCTGTTAGCCCGTTATAAAGTCCTTTGTAGCCATGATTCTGAAATACAGCGAAGTCTTGCGCTGTTAAGACGCCTGCTTGTTTCGCGGCTGATGCTAGGTCGGTGTTTTGTAGTCGAATACGTTGGCGAAGAAGCAAACGGCGTTGATTTTCGGTTAGTTCTACCGTAGCTTCGTCGTCCGCCAGTTCTTGACGGCGAGTCTGTACTGCAAAATAGGTTTGCCCTAATGCAATTACCTCTTTGGCAGGGTCAGCATTTTGAACGATAAGGTAACAGGCGTAGCGGGATAGATGTGCATCCTCAACCTCTCGTTTAGCGTCAGAGCCAATAGCGACCATCTTAACCGCACGGATAAAATGGTCGCCGGGATCGTAACCACTATTTTCGCAGGCAATCTGCGCCTTCAGCAAAACATTCTTGAATTTTTGCCAGCTTGAATAATCCAAGACAGGCATCAAATCCCGTGCAGACCAAAACTCGTTTCCATCTGAATCCACTTGTCTAATGCGCTCAAAAGGCGATCCAGAATCAGATGAGGGATGGGTGTTAGTTAGATTAGCCATTGGCTTGTGCTACCTCATTTATCACAACTGATTAAGAATTTCGCTGCGTTTATATTGGAATTCTTCACTCGTAATAAGACCATCGTCATATAGCTTTGTTAGTAGACGCAATCGCTCATCGAGATTAGAAACAATTGAGGGAGGCGAAGATTTGGCTTCATCTACTGCTTTGCGAAGGATTTCAGCAACTTGATAATAGAAGTCATTCTTCGCTGGAAATGTGAATCCTATTAATGCTTCGCTAGCGTCCTGCGCAAATAGACTTATTGTGTAGTATTGATAGAGTCCGGGGAATTTAATCTGAAGTTCTCGTATTGATATGACTTGATTCAGATTAACTATGCGACTTTCCTCATATGGCAACAAAAGAAAATTTCCCGGACGTATTTGAGCCATCATCGCTTTGTGTTTCGTTACAACATAATCAATTACTTCGTTAGAGTCAAAGAATTTGTAACAAATAAGCACTTTGTCGCTAGTGGATATTTGTGGCAATAAGACTGGCTTAGATCTAGCGTCGATTTCTGATAAGTCGATTGTTTTTGCGGTACTCATGTATAGTTCACCTAAAACTTCTGCCCGGTGTTTTGGTCCTTCTCATATTCAAAAGCAGATGTTGTAAATAGGAATCATCCTCTACAGCGGCATATTCCCATGCTTCTTGGGCGGATTGGTGTCGCGCTTGTTGCGCAGCACTTCCAGCGCGTTGATGATGCGCGGGCGGGTTTCCTTCGGCTCGATCACGTCATCGACATACCCGCGCCCCGCCGCGATGTACGGGTTAGCGAAGCGCTCCCGATAATCCTCGACCAGTTCGGCCTTCTTCGCCACCGGGTCGTCGGCTTCGGCCAGTTCTTTGCGAAAGATGATATTCACCGCGCCATCCGGCCCCATCACCGCGATCTCGGCGGTCGGCCACGCCAGATTCAGGTCGCCGCGAATGTGCTTGCTGCTCATCACGTCATACGCCCCGCCATACGCCTTGCGGGTGATGATGGTGATCTTGGGCACTGTCGCCTCGCAGTAGGCGTACAGCAGTTTGGCCCCATGCCGAATGATCCCGGCATGTTCCTGCGCCACGCCCGGCAGAAAACCGGGCACGTCTTCAAAGGTGATAATCGGGATGTTGAAGCAATCACAGAAGCGCACAAAGCGCGCGGCCTTGTTGGAGGCGTTGATATCCAATACACCCGCCAGCACATTGGGCTGATTCGCCACAATGCCGACGGAATGCCCGCCCATCCGGGCAAAGCCAACCACGATGTTCTGCGCGTAATGCTCGTGAACCTCGTAGAAGTGTCCACTATCAACGATCATGCGGATCACTTCTTTGATGTCGTAAGGCTTGTTGGGGCTGTCAGGAATGATGGTGTTGAGGGCTTCGTCCATCCTCAGCGGGTCATCGGTGGAGGCTTCAAAGGGCGCATCCTCCAGATTGTTCTGGGGGAGGTAGGTCAGCATTTCGCGGATCAGCGCGAGACAGTCGGCTTCGCTTTCGGCGGCGACATGGCTAACGCCGGAAATCGAGCCATGCGTCATCGCGCCGCCTAATTCCTCAAAGGTGACTTCTTCGTGCATGACCGCTTTGATCACGTCCGGCCCGGTCACAAACATATGACTGGTGTTTTTGACCATAAAGATGAAATCGGTGAGGGCCGGGGAATATACCGCCCCGCCCGCGCACGGGCCCATGATGGCGGAAAGCTGGGGGATGACGCCGGAGGCCAGCGTGTTGCGGAGGAATATCTCAGCGTAGCCGCCCAGCGACACCACGCCTTCCTGAATGCGCGCGCCGCCGGAGTCGTTTAGCCCGATGAGCGGCGCGCCAGTCTTCATTGCCATGTCCATGATCTTGCAGACTTTCTCGGCGTGAACTTCGGATAGGCTGCCGCCCAGCACGGTGAAGTCCTGCGAGTAGACGTACACCAACCGCCCGTTGATCGTCCCCCAGCCGGTGATCACGCTATCGCCGAGGAACTGTTTGTCGGGGGCGTCCATGCCAAAATTGCGCTCGCGCTGGGTGACAAATGGATCAAGCTCGCGGAAGCTGCCCGTGTCCAACAGAATATCCAGCCGTTCGCGGGCGGTCATTTTGCCCTGTTCGCGTTGTTTAGCGTTGCGCGCCTCACCGCCGCCTTCGCGGGTTTTGGCGCGCATCTGGCGCAGCTTCTCGACCTTCGGATCGTCAGCCATGAATAGGTGGCTCCTCGTGCGCTGAATGGAATGCCTGCCGGACGTGCGAGCGGGTTAGCGTCAAGGCGACCAGCCCTGCCCATAGAATTGAACCGATAACAGCCCCCAGCATTGCCCCCTGCTCATAAGGGCCTCTGGTAAACACGGCTTGATCGCCGAGTATAGCGATCTCATACAATACAAAAAGCGCGATCCCTGCCGGGCGCGCCCACCAGCGGAGTGTCCATAGACCCCATCCTTCAACCAGCCAGACTGCTCCCCAGACTCCTCCGAGCCCGATGGCGGCCTGTGATGGCAGCGTTTCCGGGAGGGTCGCCAGTAACGGCCAGCGCGCGATCCCTATCGCCGCCCGCGCCAGATTGGCACATGACAACAAGAACACCACAACTGCCAGCAGGGTTACGAGAAAAGGGCGTTTCATGGGATCGTGTTGGCTTACCCGCTTTGTTCTCTGCATAGCGGATGGTCAATCAGAAGGGTTCGGCGAAATTTGTTGACGCTCGTAAACCTTGCCCCCGAATGGCAATTGTTTAACCAGAGTCAAGTGCGCGGCGTCAGCAATGCTGCTGATCAGGTTGTTCACTGGTTCGGGGATGGCGTCGGACGTGCTGAACATGCTGACGATAATCACGGCTTTAGCTTGCAGTAGCGAGCTGCTGCCGACAAATAATACACGGCCCGATCTCTCCCGCTGATAAGCGATCCGGCGTATCTCCTGCCAGGGGATGATCTGGGTGATACCCAGCATGCCCCGCAGATACAGCCCCTCCTGGCGAGTCTCGACAACCCATACAAAGCGAACCAGCCCAAAGGCCATTGTCGCCACGATAAATAGGCTGGCTGCTAGTCGTATCCAGCCTGGTAACAGAAGGCTCAGCCAGAAAACTATGAATGCCCCTAGAAAGGGCAAGCCGATGCCATACGACGCGGCGTATAGCCAACGCTCTCGCAGTTGAAATCGCACGATCTTGACCGGGGCCTGTGGTTGAAATGTGTCATTGTCCATGCGGTTGTCTCCTCCTCGATTCATGGCGAGCTTGAAAAATTTCGGCAGTTTATGGCGCGAGCGCCAGTTTGCCAAACACCTCGTTCTTTTCGAGCAGCGTTTCCGCGGCGGCGGCTTCGCTCAGTGGCATAACCCGATCAATGACTGCCTTGAGCTTTCCTTCGAATATCAACGTCATCACAGCTTTGAAATCCGCCTGCGTTCCCATCGTTGAGCCGATGATAGACAAATGTTTGCCAAAAATGAGGCGCGAATCTAATTGGACATTGTAGCCGCTGGAATTGCCGACGACCAGCATCCGTCCGCCGCGCCGCAACGAGCGCAAGCTTGTTTGCCAGGTCTCTTGCCCTACGTTGTCCACAACCACATCCACGCCACGCTTCTCGGTGTGGGCGAAAACCGCCTTGCCCCAATCTTCCTGCGTTCGATTAAAGGTCACATCCGCGCCGATGGCTTTGGCCTTGGCCAGTTTTTCCTCCGACGAGCCGACGACGCAGACGGTCGCGCCCGCATATTTAGCGATCTGGATCGAGGCGGTGTTCACCCCGCCGCCCGCGCCGATGATCAACACGCTTTCGCCCGCTTGCAGCCTGCCCTTAGTCATCAGCGAGTGCCATGCTGTCAGGAAAACCAGCGATGCAGCTGCGGCGTCCTCGAAAGGAAAGCTTTCAGGCATTTTGAGGAAGTTATGAGCTGGAAGCGAGATGTATTCCGCCAGCGTCCCGCGCCGATGCTCGCCCAATACGCCGCCGCGAACGCGACACAGGTTGTCCTGCCCGGAAGCGCAATCCTCGCATGTTCCGCAGGACAGCGTGCCGTTGATCACAACCCGGTCGCCGGGGGCGAACCCGGTCACGCCCTCGCCAGTAGCGCTGACGACCCCCGCGCCGTCCGCCCCGGTGATATGCGGATATTCCAGCTTGATGCCCGGCCAGCCGTTCCGCACCCACAGATCAAGACGGTTGAGCGAGGCGGCTTTGATCTGTACCTGAACTTCGCCGGAGGCGGGGGCGGGCGTGTCGAAATCGGCGTATTGGAGGACTTCCGGCCCGCCGTGCTGGTGGAATAGGATGGCTTTCATGGGAGAAGCTCCAAATACTGTGCGTGGGAAGGCCGAACCATCGCAAAATCTCGACGGTCGAACGTGCAGACCTGAGCAATGTTCATACGCTCGGCAAGCGCGACGATACAGCAATCCACAAAATCGAGGTTTGCAGTGTCATACTCCGACATGACCTGACGAGCGCGCTTCACGTCAGCAGGGGATAGGGATTGGAGAAGGATTTGAGGATTATCCAGCGCATCGAGAAAAGCTAACACAGCCGTTTGACCGGCGAAACGATATAGAATCTGCGATACCTCAACCAACGTCACGTCAGGAACGAGCCATAGCCCTTTGTGCGAAGCCGCAAAACGAACAGCGTCTTGATGATATTTGTCATCGCGATCATGAATGGCGTAAAGAAAGCTGCTGTCGATTAGCAGCTTCTCAGTCATCGCTACCCATCCCTCGGTCTCTGGACTTCTCAGCGATTACCTCACGCAAAACCGCATCAAAATTCTCGGAGACGTCTGAACGCCCGGAGGATAGGCCTAATTCTTCGGCGCGCTGCGCCATTCTCAACATAGGATTAGGCGCTTGCGTTGATTGATCGTCATCCTTTTCGGCGGACAGACCCGCTTTGACCCACTCGGCGAGGATTTCGTCTGCTTGGCGATGTTGGCGCGCCGCTAGTTCGCGCAGTTTTGCTGCTAGCGATTCTTCAAGGTTAAAGGTAGCCATAGCTCACACTCCTTGCCTGTAGTATATCTGTAGGACTTTGGGACCGCCGTTCTGGTGAAAACAGGTGGCTATTATGCGCGACCTCTACAATCATAATCAAAGGGTTAGGGCGCAGCGTGTCAGAACCGTTGACGCCTGACCAAGAGTATCATAACCTCAAACAGGAGAAAAGACGCCTAACGCTATTGGCCTGAATGCGCCGGGCAGAACTTTTAACGCGGCTGGCGGCGCTGCCCAGCGTGTCGTCGCGCCGCGATAGGCGAAAAGGCTATAATAGGAGAATATCTACCTTTACTGGAGGAATTGATGAATAACCGTGTAAAAAGTGGTCAGTTTTACGCAGTCACACCGGGGCTTGCCATTTTGTTGCTCGCCGCATTGGCCTGCGGCCCGTTGTCGAACTTGCCGGGCGCGGCGCAGGAGCCAACGCCAACCTTGTTTGTTTTGCCTGACGCGGCCACCGACACGGGCGGCAAATCGGGCGGCCTGACTTTCTCTGACGCAGCAAGCTCCGGGCTTACCAGTTATCGCGCAAAATTCACGTTGACCTATGACGGCGTCGATTCTTCCGGCGCGCCCGTCAGTGGCAGTTTTGTGATGGATCAAGCAGGCACGGTCGACCCGAAGGCCAGCTTTGTGAAATGGGATGGGCAGGGCGCGGCGTTGCAAAATGGGGCTGGCAACTTCGAGCTTACTCAGATCGGCGACGCGACGTATATGGTTACCAGCGTGGATGGGGCGCAGAAATGCCTGTCGCTTTCGGGCAGCGGGAGCGGCCTTGGCGGCAACACCACCACGCCAGACTCCTTCTTTGCTGGCAGCGATATGCGCAACGCGCGCCGCATCGTGCCCGACGAAACCGTGAACGGCGTTTTGAGCCAGCATTATCAGTTCACCAAAGACGAAGTTTCATTGATTGGCGGCAACTGGACAAACTACACGGTGGACGTGTGGAACGCCGTTGATGGCGGATATTCGGTCAAATCGACCTTTGCCGGCGATGGCTCTGACATCAGTTTCAAAGGCGGTCAGGGCCATGTTGAATGGACGTACGACCTGCTGGAAAGAAACACGCCCGTAGATATCCAGCAGCCAGCCAACTGCGACTCGCCTGCCGGGGCAGATTTCCCCAAGATGCCGGACGCCAGCACGGTAGTATCTTTTGGCTCGACCATCACTTATTCGACGGCCTCCCCTACGGCTGATGTGGTTGCGTTCTATAACGCCCAACTCCCGGCGCTGGGATGGACGCCCGGCGCTTCGAGCGCCACGGCTCCCGGCTTCGCCACGCTTGAATTCACCAAAGATTCGCAGAAAGCCAGTATCACCATCACCGAGAGTGACGGCAAGACGACGGTGTTGATCACTGTCCAATAGATTCAATTAAAATCACGAGGGCAGCTATATATAGCTGCCCTCGCTGTTTGTTGTCAACCTGTTATTCGCTTTTGCTCTCGCAACTATCGTCTATGTGAGTTCAGCGATTTGTAAGATATGTTATTTGAGAACGTAATTCCAAAACTTCGAGGGGACAATCTTTCCAATCATGTATCCAGCACACAATTAGATCACACTCGTCAGCATTGTGTCCATGCTGGCGAAAATTGCTGCTTTGGTATTCAAACTCGATTCGCACATGCTCCCATCGTTGGCGTTTTTGATCAACCGAACGTTTTCCTTCACAGTCAGGGTATTCTGTTCGGATCGATTCGATGAGAAAGCCAAGCTCTAACGCTACCATTCCGAAGATATAGACTACGCCCTGTTCGTTGACAGGCGCAAAACGTAGCCCCCGAAAATCAATCGCCTCGCCAAACTGGACTTTCTTGCGTTGCCTCGGTTCTTGAGGCTTATGAGTTTCGGGGATCACTATTCGAGATTGGTATTCGGCAGAGGGCGGCTGGCTGCTATCTTGTGCGTCCGTTTGTATGTTTTCATTGGGCGCTGGGAAGCCATATTTTGCGTAAGCAACCTTGCACGCATTAGCTAAATTGCCCCAACGTCGTCTATATGGCTTCACGCTATAATGCCCATATGCGCTCAATTGTGCTTCTGTAGGTTGATGACCGATTTCTTGGGTTAAGCGAATGATCTCTTGAAGATAGGTTTCATCTGATACTGTCGGTGGCCGCTTGAGGAAATTTTCGCCCCGTGCAATTGGAATAAGCCCGGCAGCTTCAATCGCTTCTTTCCATGTGCCAAATGTATATCGAACAGTTGTTATCGATATCTGGCTGTTCTGACTAAATTGCTGGGTTGTCAAACTTGATGTTCGAAGCAGTTCTGCCACTCGCCGCAACTCTGCGATAACTTGTTGCTTATCCATTAGCGTCCGCCCCGTGTCTAATCTGGTGGTAGCATTTTCTTATGCAAACCCAACTTCACCCACTTCTCAACGCTTGGCACATTCCAGCTATCCAGCCCTGCCGCCGTAATAGCCTGATCGACCTCTTCCTGATGCTCGTGTACGTAGTCCATCAGCGCATAGGCTTGTTCCAGCGTCAGCCCCAATCGGTTGAGCCGCGCCATCAGCGGGTTCGGGCCTTGCTTGCGCTGCTCGACCATCATCTTTTCGATATAGTCGTCGTCTTCCTTAATCTGGCGATCTATCTCTTCACGGTGATGATAATAATAGGACAACGCGACACGAATTTCCGCCAGTGTCAGGCCATACTCCTCGGCAATGTGTCTGGGACTCTGGTGTAGCTGTTCATGCCAGACAGCGATATTCTGAACCGTAATGCGGTGTCCGGGAATGCGCGGCTTGCCCCCACAGACACCCGGCGTAGTGACAATTCGATTGTCTCGCATCAACCCTCACGACACAAATTCATGGGCAAATAATACACGGTTTGCCATCTCCTCAGGAGACGCGATTGAATCAATGAGCGTAAGGGCAGCCGCCACCTGCTCGGTCGGCATATGGGGATCAATGTACAGGATGCCTTTGTGCTGTTTGCCCTGTTGCATCCAGAGTTCGTGGAGGCGTAGAGCTGCCACATCCGATGTCGTAAAGACATATCCGTTGCTGGTCGCGTAGGCTAGCTGTATTTCATCGCTGGCTTCTCGCATATCCCTAATTACCTCAACCCCAGCTCACTTCGGGCAATGACTAGCCGCTGAATCTCGCTCGTCCCCTCGTAAATCTCGGTGATCTTGGCGTCACGGAAATAGCGCTCGATGGGAAGTTCCTTGCTGTAACCCATCCCGCCATGTATCTGCACCGCCTGATGCGCCACAAACATCGCCGTCTCTGACGCGAACAGCTTCGCCATCGACGCTTGCAGCGTGTAGCGCTCGCCCGTTTCTTTGGAGCGCATCTTCGCCAGCGCCGCGTTGTAAATCAGCAAGCGCGACGCTTCGATGCGGCACTTCATATCGGCGATCTTTTGCTGGATCATCTGGAACGCGCCAATCGGCTCGCCAAACGCTTCGCGCTCTTTGGCGTACCTGACGCTGGCTTCATAGGCCGCCTCAGCGATGCCCAACGCCTGCGCCGCGATCCCGATTCGCCCGGCGTCCAGCACGGTCATGGCGATTTTGAAGCCTTCGCCTTCCGCGCCCAGCCGATCCTCGACCGCGCACTCGTAATTGTCGAACACGATTTCGCTGGTGGCGGAGGCGCGGATACCCAGCTTGGGTTCTTTCTTCCCGCGCGAGAAGCCGGGCCTGTCGGTGTCCACGATAAAAGCGGTGATTTTCTGCTGGCCTTCGGCTTCGATCATGGTGAACAGAACGATGTATTTGGCGACAGGCGCGCTGGTGACCCACGACTTGCGCCCGTTGATCACGTAATGCGTTCCGGCTTTGTTCAGCGTCGCGCGTGATTTCATAGTGCGGGCGTCCGAGCCGGACATCGGCTCGGTCAGCGAATACGCCCCAATCGCTTCGCCGGTGGCAACGGCGGTGACGTATTTTTGTTTCTGTTCTTCTGTCCCGAATTTAAGAATGCCATGACAGAACAACGAGTTATTGACCGACATAATCGTCCCATGCGAGGCATCGGCCCTGCTGATCTCCTCCTCCGCCAGCACGTACGCAATCGTGTCAAGCCCCGCCCCGCCGTATTCTTCGGGAACTTCGATGCCCATCAGGCCGAGCTTGCCCATCTCTTTGATGGTAGCCGATGGAAATTCGCCAGTCTCGTCAAACTCAGCGGCGATTTTAGCGATCTTGTCCTGCGCGAATTTGCGGGCGGTCTGCTGGATAAATTTCTGTTCCTCGGTGAGTTCAAGGCTCATGCTGATAGCGGGCATCGCGTCGGCAGCCATGGGAAAGCTCCTTTGAGGTGGGCGAGCGGTCGCTCGGGTAGTTGGGGAATGTCAATTGCCAAATATCTTATCCCCGATTGCAGGCAAAACAAAAGGGCAGGCGTTTGGCCTGCCCACTTGGAACTTTGAACTTGGAACTCATTACTCGTACTGCAACGCTCGCACAATCTCAAGTCGCGCCGCCTGCCGTGCCGGGATGATTGCCGCCAGCCCGCCAAACACTAACCCGGCCACAATCGCCGCGATCACGCCTTCCAGCGGGAAGTAATAGGCCGTGGGGTAGCCCGCCCAAGCCATCGCCGTGACCAGCACGTAGCCCAGATAAGACCCCCCGGCGACTCCCAGCGCCGTCCCCACGCCTGCCAGCAAGATCGCTTCCGCCAGAATGGTCTGGCTGATTTGCCGCCGGGTGGCTCCGGTGGCGCGCAGCATCCCAATCTCGCGCGTTCGTTCAATCACAGCAATAGCTAGCGTGTTGATCATCGCGATGAGCGACGGGACGGCCAGCACGCCCATCAGCGCCCTGACGCCGATAAACGATTGCTCGAGCAGCAGCTTGTTTTCCTCGTAGAACACTCGCCCGGAGACCAATTTGAACTGCGGGTAATCGGCCATGACGCTTATGATTCTCGGCTCGACGCTTTCGACAGGAACGCCCGGGCGCAAGTTTAGCTGGACAAAGACATCTTCGGTTTTGTTAAAATCCTTCTGAAGGCTTGCTTGCGACACGTAAGCGGTGGGCAACTTGGCGTTCAGGTAGTCCCCGCCTATCCCGACGACGGTGTACGTGGCGCTGCCCAGCGGCGTGGTCAGGCGCACCTTGTCGCCCACTTCCAGCCCGGTTTGCGTGGCGATAATGCCGTTGAGGATCACGGCCCGGCCCTGCCCCAGCAGTCCAAAAGCCGTCTTTGCGTCGCCAGAGTGGAAGGCCAGCGAACTAACCTTAGGGTAGTTGATCGGGTCTATTCCCAGCACCGTCGCGCTTTTGCCTCCAATCTCGCTGGAAGCGACGCGCAGCGTGCTAACCACGTCAACGCCGGGCAAGTTTTGCAAGCGCTCGGCCATGAGCGGATCAGCGCCGACATTGCTTCCCCAGAGGGCGAGAGCGGGCGGAAGCATCAGGTAGTCGCTGCCCAGACTGGTTCGCAACACATTCATAAAGCCAGCTTCAAGGCTGTTCATCACCCCGACCATCGCCACAATGATCGCCAGCCCGATCATGGTCGCGCTGGCTGTGATTGCCGCGCGCGAGGGTTGGCGTGAGAGATTGGCCTGAGCGATGGAGCCAGTGCCCTGCCGCGCGAACGCCACAGCGATCAACGCGCCAAACACTTTGGCGACTGGATCAAGCAGCGCGGGAGAGATCAGGATCAGCCCGACCAGAAACAGCATCACACCGATCCCGGCTGCCCCAATGTTATTGGTCAACAACGCCGCCAGCGCCGCGACAATCAGGACCGCGCCAGCGATCACACCGAAAGTCAATTTGCGCCCGGAGCGGATCTCCGCGACGGTAGGCCGGAGGGCTTCCAACGGCGTCACGCGGCTGGCGCTCATGGCAGGCAGCAGCCCGGCCACCAACGTCACGCCCAACCCCACCAGCATGGTAACGATGACGAGTTCCGGCTGCACATTCGGCGTGGAACTCACCGTCAAATGAATAAACGACTGGTAGACAGGCGCCAGCAGTGTCAGCACCATGACCGCCAGCCCGTAGCCCAGCGCCATGCCGATTGCCGTGCCGACCAGCCCTTGCAGCAGCCCTTCCATCAGAATCAGGCTGATGATCATTCCCCGGCTAGCTCCCAGCGAGCGCAAAACGCCGATGTCATGCCGACGCTCGGCTACGATGGTGCGAAACGTGTTGAAAATAATGAACCCGCCCATTAACAACGCGAACACGCCAAACATGCTCATCGCAATTTGAGCGACGGCCATATTGCCCAGAAGCTCCGAGCCAGAGGCGAGGCCCCCCACTTTGAAGTTGCGCCCCAGTTGCGCGCCGATAGCCGCTTCGACAGCGGCCCGGGCTGCCGGGTCGGTGACGCTCAGGTTGGCTTCGATGGTGTTGATCTGGTCGGGTTGGTTAAGCAGTTTTTGGGCTTCAGCCAACGACACGATCACTTCCTCGTTGCCGGGCATGGCCCGCGCGGACAACAGCCCGACAATCGTCAGCTTGACCGTGCCAACCGCTGTCGGCAGCTTGAGCTTGTCGTTGACGCGCAAATGCAGCGCGTCCGCCAGTGTGGTCGTGATCACCGCGCTGTTCTCATCGGATTGTCGAATAAAGCGCCCCTCCGTCACGCGGTAGCTGTGCAGCCGTTCGGCAGAGTCGTCAATGCCCACCAGAGTCAATGCCGTGAATTCGTCGGGCGTTGATATGTCGTGGTCAAAATAATCCTGTGGCAGGTTGAGCGTCCGGTTCAAATATCCTGCGGCGATGCGGACGCCGTCAACACGGGCTACTTTATCCAACAGCCGCGCCTGAAAAGCGTCGCTCGTTTTGTGCGTGATCGTCATATCGACTTGCCCGGAGGCGGTCATCGCGCTCGAAAGAAAGGCGTCGATCATCGTCGGCACGAGCGTGTTCATCCCAAAAATCACAAACACGCCAAACACAATCGCCAGCGTAGTCAGAAACGTTCTAAGCTTCCGTCCCAGCAAATAGCGCGAGGCAATGATTAAAGTAGACATAGTGTCGCTCCTGACTTGTCCTGCCAGTCCAAAGGGCGAGGCGCGCCTCGCCCTTTGCTAGAGATGATCCTATTCAACAAATTCGACAGTGGCAGTCATGCCCCAGCGCAGGGCCGGATCGGGATCGGTCAGGGTGATTGTCACCGTGTAAGTGATGTCGCCATGATTTTCCACAAACTGCGTGGAGATATGTTTGACTTCGCCGTGAAACGTCTTGTCAGGGAGCGCGTCAAAGACGATGGTCACTTTTTGGCCCACCGCCACCCGCACGACCTGCAATTCAGTCAGATCATCCGTCTTGATGACCCATGATTTCAGATCGGCGACTGTCGCCACAGGCTGCCCGGCGGCGATAGACTCGCCGGGCCGGGCGTTCAACGTCGTCACTGTGCCAGCCAGCGGCGCGCGCAAGGCCATCCGGTCAAGCGCGGTCTGCGCGTTTTCAAGGTCGAGCTGCGCCACGGAGAGGGCCAGCTTGGCCGCGTCCAGATTGTTTCGTGCCTGGGCGACGTCGGGCCGGCTTGAAGCCAGCAGATCAAGCTGGGCTTGAGCTTTGTTGAAATTGTTCGTGGCTTGTTCCAGACCCAATGATTGAGGCATGGAGCTAATGTCAGGATTAAACGACACCTTGTCATAAGCCGCTTGCGCCACCTTGACCGCCGCCTCTGCGTTGGCGACATCGGCCTGCGCTGCGTTGATCTGGTTCTTGTTCGGCGACCAACCTATCAGCGAGTCAAGCGTGTGCTGGGCGCTGGCGACACTGATCTGCGCTTGCTCAACAGCCAGTTGGGCCTTCCTGATCGCCTGCTGCTGCGCCAAGTCGTCCAACTGGACAAGCGCCTGCCCTGCTTTGACAGTGTCTCCCTCGCTCGCCATGACTTTGCTGACCTGTCCAGAAGCCAGAAAAGACAGTTCAGCGTATTCCGCTGGAATCAGCCGCCCTTCCGTGATAATGAGGTTAGGCCCGTCATCCAGCGTTATTTCAGCCCCCGGCGTGGGCGTCGCAGCCGCGCCGCAGGCGCTCAACGCCAGCGCAGCCAACCCGATCAAAAGCGTATAAAGCGTTTGTTTCTTCATGGTTTCATCCTGCGTCAAGAATAAGAGAGCCAAGAATCTATGACACCGCGAGACGCCGTCTCAGGCTATCGCTTTCATTTTGTCTGATACCAGCTCGGCGTTCCCAACTTTTGCCACATCTAAAACAGTCTCATCCACAATCTCGCCATCTTTGAGAAACACAATCCGGTCGGCATAGGCCGCGATGCGCGGGTCGTGTGTCACCATCACCACCGCTCGTCCCCACGTGTCTGAAACCTGTCGCAGCAGCCCGGCGATGTCATCCGACGCCCGCGAATCGAGGTTGCCGGTTGGCTCGTCAGCCAGAATCAGCGCTGGCTCGGCGACCATCGCCCGCGCCACCGCCACCCGCTGCTGCTGCCCGCCAGAGAGCTGATCGGGCCGATTCTTCTGGCGATTGCCAAGCCCGACCCTGTCCAGCCATTCGGCGGCCTTCTGGCGCGCTTTGCCCGGATTCAAGCCATCGAGGATCAGCGGCATGGCGGCGTTCTCGGCGGCGTCAAGCACCGGGATCAGGTTGAAGAATTGGAACACAAACCCGATCTTGCGGCGGCGCAGTTCGGTCAGCTTGTTGTCCGATAACTGGGACAACGCTATCCCGTCAATCAGAACATCGCCGCTGCTGGCTGTGTCCAGCCCACCGAGCAAATGCAGCAGCGTCGATTTGCCGCAGCCGCTTGGCCCCATGATGGCGACGAATTCCCCTGCCTCGACGCTCATCGAGACATTGTTGAGCGCGATCACAGCCGTTTCGCCAGTCCCGTATGTTTTTGTCAGTTTCTCCGCCGTGATAATCGCCATCAGGCGACACCCTCGCTTTCGTTAAACAATCTGCTAATCGAGTTGGCCTGACCTGCACAGAGCCAGTGATGGGTTGTTGATCAACTTTCAGTCGTCAGTTTTCTCGGCCTCCCGCGTGGCTTCGTTTCAGGCTCAGGCATGGGTTGGCGTTTGATCTCGTCCAAGCGCCCTTCCACGATGTCCAGCCAGCGCAAATCGGCTTCCAGATGCATAATCACCTTGTCCAGCAAGAGTATCTGCGCCAGCTCGACACGCGGATTAGCTTGATTGCGTTGGCTGGTCGCTGTGTGAAGCTCCTGAAACAGCCCGGCGCGCTGCGTTTGTATCACCCGGTACGGGTTGGCATTGCCTGTCGCCAGCGTCAGCATGAGCTTGATAAAGAACTCGTCACGCTGAAGCTCGGCGGTCACCCCGGAAGCGAACCACTCGCCCAGAGCTTCGCGCCCCAGCGGGGTGATCGCATAAACGCGCTTTTCTGGTCCCCCCTCCTGCCCAACCGCTTCCTCGCCCACCAGCCCGCTTTCTTCTAGCCGGGCCAGCGTGGTGTAGATTTGCGCGGGTTTCACGTCCCAGTTTTGCATCCCGCCGATGATCGCTTCAAAGGCGGCATGCAGTTCGTAACCATGACGCGGGCGTTGAGCCAGCAGCCCTAGAAGGGCGTTTCGAACGGACATACTGTCATCTATTCTACAGATTTCTATTTTGCAAAATAAATATACTACCAGTTACTAGTTTTGTCAAGCGAGTCAAATCGTGTCACAAATCCATTGTCCGGCGCGGGCTTTCACGCTAGAATGATCGTGCAACTGAGAGACGCTAACCACGTTGATTCCCCTCGATTTGGATGGTGAATGAAACAACTATGGACGCCCTGGCGCATGGCCTATCTGAAACGGGATGACCCCGGCAGCGGCGAATGCATATTTTGCGCCAAAATCAATTCAAAAGACGACGACGCTCACCATGTGCTCCATCGCGGCGCGCAGTGTTTTGTCACCCTCAACCTGTATCCCTACAACAACGGCCATCTGATGGTTGTGCCTTATCGCCACGTCCCCACGCTGCAAGAATTGAGCAACGACGAACTGGCCGATTTGATGATTGTCACCCAACAGGCGCTGCGCGTTCTTCAGCAAGCATACCGCCCGCAGGGTTATAACATCGGCATCAATCAGGGTCAGGCTGCCGGGGCTGGCATCGCCAGCCACCTGCACCAGCATATTGTCCCGCGATGGAACGGCGACACCAATTACCTGACGGTGGTTGGCGAGACGCGCACCATCCCGGAATGGATCGATGAGGCCTATGTCAATCTGCGCGCTATCTGGGATAGCGCTGGCGCGTCATCTGTTTCAAACAAAGGATAACTGCTATGAGCAACGGTCATTTCGAGCCTGTCATCCTGAGCGCCGCCCGCACGCCCATTGGCCGCTTGATGGGCGGCCTCTCCACCCTGAGCGCGCCCCAGTTAGGCGCGCTGGCGGTGCGCGAAGCCATGCGCCGCGCGGCTGTGCCTGCCGAAATGGTCGATGAAGCCATTATGGGGCAGGTGATTCAGGCGGGGGCCGGTCAGGCTCCGGCGCGTCAGGCCGCCATGCGGGGCGGGTTGCCCAATACGGTCGGCGCGACGACGGTCAGCAAAGTGTGCGGATCGGGCCTCAAAGCAGTGATGATGGCCTCCAGCGCCATCAAAGCAGGAGACGGCGAGGTGTTTGTCGCGGGGGGCATGGAGAGCATGAGCCAGGCTCCGTATCTGGTCAAGGACATGCGGGGCGGCAACAAGTTCGGCAACGTCCAGATGCAGGACGCGAATATTCTCGATGGCCTGTGGTGCGCCTTTGAAAACTGGATGATGGGCGAAGCGGGCGAGTTTATCGCTGAGGAATTTGAAGTCACCCGCGACCAGATGGACGAGTTCGCCTATCAGAGCCACATGAAGGCCGTGAAGTCTATCGACGAAGGGCGTTTCAAAGCCGAGATTGCCCCGGTTGAGATCACGCTTAAGGGCAAGACTGCTGTTGTGGACACCGACGAAGGCCCGCGCCGCGACACCAGCGTTGAGACTCTTCATAAGCTCGCGCCCGCCTTTCGCAAAGATGGCCGCGTGACGGCGGGCAACGCCCCCGGCCTGAACGACGGGGCGGCGGCGCTGGTCGTCGCCAGCCGCGCCAGGGCCGAGACGCTCGGCGCCAAGCCGCTGGCGCGCATTGTCGCTTACGGTCAGGCGGCAGTCGAGCCGAAATGGTTGTTCTCCGCCCCGGCCAAAGCCATGCCGCTGGTCTTAAAGAAGGCCGGCTGGAAGATCGAAGATGTTGATCTGATTGAAGTCAATGAAGCGTTCGCGGCCCAGGTGCTTGCCAATGGCCGCGATATGCAACAGCAGGGCCACGCGTGGGATTGGGCGAAGGTCAATGTCAACGGCGGGGCGGTGGCGTTGGGACATCCGGTCGGTTGCAGCGGCGCGCGCGTTCTGGTCACGTTGATCCATGCGCTACAGGCGCGCGGCCTCAAGCGCGGGTTGGCGGCCCTGTGTCTGGGCGGCGGCGAAGCGGTTTCGATGGCGATTGAGATGGAATGACGATCCTAATGCTCGATAACGTGCGCCGCGCGCTGGCCTTGCCGGGGTTCGACGCGCGAGACGCATGGCAAAAGATGGCTCCGCGCCCGCGCCCATTGGAACGCCCATCGGATCAGGCGGGCGAGGTCAAACTTGCCGGGGTGCTGCTGCTGCTTTACCCGCTGAATGGCGGGCTTGCCTTTAGCCTGACCCGCCGAACCGACAAAGTCGCTGATCACAAAGGCCAGATTTCCTTGCCGGGCGGGATGCGCGAATCGGGCGAAACCCTCTCGCAGACCGCGCTCCGTGAAACCTGCGAGGAAGTCCGCGTGTGTGTGGATGAATCGTCCATTATCGGGGCGCTGACGCCCCTCTACCTCAGTGTCAGCGATTTCGAGATCGCGCCCTTTGTGGGTTACGTCGACACCCCGCCCGGCTTTGACCCCAACCCCGATGAAGTCGCCGAGATGATCGAAATACCCCTTCCCCTGCTGCTGGACAACACCATCAAAACGCAGGAGCGCTGGAATCTGCGCGGCATGGAACTGGATGTGCCCTTCTATCGCGTGAACGGCGACGCGGTGTGGGGCGCGACCGCCGCCATCCTCAGCGAATTCGAATGGCGGCTGCGAGCAATTCTTGCGTAATTTGTGATTGGCTAATGTCATGGCGAAACTGCTCAAGAATTCGATCACCGATGTGCCCGGCGTCAAGGTCGGTCACGCTCAGAACGTGGACGCTATCACCGGATGCACGGTCATCCTCGCCGAAAAAGGCGCGGTTGGCGGGGTGGATCAGCGCGGTGGCGCGCCCGGCACGCGAGAAACTGATTTGCTGCGCCCCCTGCATAGGGTCGAGAAAGCCCACGCTGTTCTGTTGACAGGCGGTAGCGCGTTTGGCCTTGACGCGGCGGGCGGCGTGATGGCCTATCTGGAAGAGCGCAAGATCGGCTTCAATGTAGGCGTCACGCATGTTCCTATCGTCCCGGCGGCGGTGATCTTCGATCTGTGGATCGGCGACCACCGAATCCGGCCTGACGCGGCGATGGGTCGCGCCGCCTGCGAAGCCGCCAGCAATGGCCCGGTGGAACAGGGCAATATCGGCGCGGGGACGGGCGCATGCGTGGGCAGCCTGTTTGGGCCGTCATTCCAGATGAAAGGCGGCCTCGGCACGGCCAGCGTCGATTGGGGCGGCGGGGTTATCGTTGGCGCGCTGGCGGTAGTCAACGCCTTTGGCGATGTGATTGACCCGGCGACCGGCCAGATCATCGCCGGGCTGCGCAAACCGCCGCAGGGCAAAGCCTTTGGCGACACGCTGGCTACCATGAAGTCGCGGCTGGGCAAAGCCGCGACCTCGTTCGTCGGGCGCAACACGGTGATCGGAGTCGTGGCGACCAATGCCGCCCTGACCAAAGAGCAAGCCAACAAGGTCGCGCAGATGGCTCACGATGGCCTTGCCCGCGCCATTCGCCCGGCGCACACGATGTCCGACGGCGACACGATTTTTGCGCTCTCGACTGGCGGCAAAGCGGCTAATGTGAACCTGATCGGGGCCTGCGCGGCGGAAGCCTTCGCTCAGGCGGTGATCAATGGCGTTCGGGCCGCTAAATCGCTGGGCGGGCGGCCCGGATTGGCGGCGTAAAGTTAATGCCGCTCATAGCGGCGAAAAATTGGGAGCGCGTCAAATCATACGTTATACTTGTCTGCGCGCCTCTGGGGGAGTAGCTCAGTGGTAGAGCAGGAGCCTTTTAAGCTCTTGGCCGAGGGTTCGAACCCCTCCTCCCTCACTTCTTTTCTCCTCCGTTATTTCGACACCATCAAGCTGCCCTTGATTCTCAAAGCCAGCGCCGTTTTTGCCATCCGAAATGCCTCTTTGGCGACAGCCGGGCTTTTGTTGAGCCTTGCCATCGGAGATGGCATAGAATCAGTGTTGGATGTATGCTATTCGCATACCCTTTACTTTCAGGGAATGGCTTGACCATGACCGATACTGATAATCAACCAGCCAGCGTAAGCGATAGTGTTGCCAGCGGGCTGCTCCCCCTTGCCGGACGACAGGCTGAACTGGAGCGCGTCAACGGATTGCTGCAACAGGCACAAGCGCGGCAGGGGTCGTGGCTGGGCGTTACCTGCGAAAGCGGGCATGGCAAGACCCGGTTCGCGCAGGAAATCGCCGCCCGCGCCCGCGAGATGGGCATGACCCGGTTGTTTATTTCATGCCGGGGCAGCTTGCACCGTCCTTACCACCCCTTTGCCGAGATTGTCCGCGAATTATTCGCCATCAAAGTGATGATGCCGCCGCATCAACAGTATCAACGTCTTGAAAAAGCGTTGGACGATATGAGGCTGGGCGCGTTGCTTGAAGCGCTCTCCGGGTTGCTTGGCGTCACCCCCTTGGATGAAAGCGGCCAAAAAATAGGGTCAGGCCCGCTCGCCGCGCCGCCTGACAACCAGATTTCCACCGACGAGACTGTTTCCGGCGCGAACATCAAATTGAACCCGGTGGACGCGCTAGTGATGTTGCTTGGGCAGGTCGCCGAACATGAGCATGGCCTGTGTCTCATTCTCGATGATCTTGACGAGGCGCATCCGCGCACCACCGCGACGGCGTTGGAGCTGATCGGGAAGTTCGGCCTGCTCTCAGGCCTTGCCGTTGTCACCTTCGCTTCAACAGCCCCGCAAAATATCACAGGCTATTTCACCGATGATCGATTGATTTCTCTGGGCAAGCTGGATAGGGCGGGCAGTGACGCTCTCACGCGCAGTGTCCTGCATGTGGAAAGGGTCAGCCAGCCCTTGCTGGAACGCGTGTGGGGGGCTGCCGTCGGCGCGCCCCTGTTCACGCGTTTGTTGGTCGAGGAGCTTCAACTGCGCGGGCAGATCACGATGGCGCGGACAGAAGCCCAGTTGGGCGAAGGTCGTATGCCGACCACGCTGCTCGAGCTGCTGGTGGACGCGGCCAGCCGGCTGACCGACTCGGAGCGCGAATCGCTGTTATGCGCGGCGGCGCTGGGCGACGGCTTCCGCACCGGGGCTTTGAGCGCGCTACGGGGCAACGCCCGTAGCGAAGACCTCCAGAATGATTTAGTGGGGCTCGAAAGCAAAGGCTGGCTTGAACGCACGGGAGAGGGCAAATTAGCCAGTTTCAGCTTTACCAATCGTATTCGCCAGAGCGTGATGCACGACAGCATCCCGGATGAGCGCGCTAAAACGCTCCATAACCATGCGGGCGACTATTATTCTGTGGCAATTGGCGGGCGCAAGGTGCGGGCGGAGAATGCCGCCTATCACTATATGAAAGCTGGCAACAGCAAGCGAGCCGTCCCGGCGCTGGAAATTGCCGCCCAGCGAGCCATGAGCGTTGGCGATCATGAACACGCGCAAGCGCTATACCAGTTGGGGGCGCAGGCGGCCCAGTTGGAACCCGGCATGAGCGACAAGCAAATCGAGATGGCCGAACGCCTCGGCGACATGCATCTCATCAATGGCGATTATGAAAAGGCGGTCGAGGCGTACACCGAAAATAGCCCGACGATGACCTCGCCAAGCCTGTTCGCCAAGCTGGGTCTGGCCCTGCTGGCTGTTGATCCCGCTCGCTCCGCCAACATCCTGTCACGGGCGTTGGCTATCCTGCAAATTGGCGAACGCGAAGACCTGCGTTGGATGTTGGAAGCCAGCCTGAGCTGGGCGATGGCCCTCGCAGGCAACAGCTACGAGGCTATTCGTCGCAGCCGTGACGCGCTGGGACGGCTGGGCGACACGGTCGGTTTTGGTTGGGCGCGCAGCATGATGCGCGGCATGTTGGGAATGGTCTTGTTCTATGATGGCGAAGTTCAGGAAGCTCTGCCTCATCTCGAATCGGCGAAAGCAGGCTGGGGCGCTCGCGGACAGCAGGAAGGCGTGATTCTGATGAATCAGGTTTTGATCAGCCTGCCCAAACAGGATGTCACCCGGCTGTGGCTCAAGATGATCCTTCCCGTTATTATGAATGGCAAATAGCCTCGTCGTTAGCGCTTAATTCGATGGCATTGCGCCTGGCTTTCTCATCAAGGAATGCTGTATGGAACGGAAAAAAGTCCACACCGAAAACGCTCCGCAGGCGATTGGCCCTTATTCGCAGGCGATCAATGTGGGCCAATTCATCTTTTGCTCCGGCCAGACCCCGCTTGATCCCGCCACTATGAAGTTAATTGAAGGCGATGTTCAAACCCAGACTCGCCGTGTCATGGAGAATTTACGGGCAGTGCTGGAAGCCGCCGGCAGCGATTTAGATCATGTTCTCAAAACAACGGTGTTTTTGACCGACATGGGAACCTTCAAGGCGATGAACGAGGTTTACGCGACCTATTTTAGCACCGATCCCCCCGCCCGTAGCACGATTGGCGTCAGAGAGCTTCCCTTGGGGGCGATGGTCGAAATTGAGATGATCGCCATGACAAAGTAGCTGAAAGCGCTTCTATTTTCATTGAGCGCAGAAGCATGACAATTGTCATAGTTCTTGTCGGACACTATTCATGTGAAAAAAGTTGACTAATACGGTAGACTCAAATAGTTAATGGTGGAGCGCGCAAGCCCACGTTGAAGTTCCTCCTCCCTCTCTTCATGTGGTCGTCAGGGCGCTTCATCCCATTAGATCCAGGAACCTCTGCCCACAAGCAGAGGTTCCTGGTATTATGCGATCCATCTGTTAGCCCAGTGTCAGTCTAAAAGTCTCGCCAAACCCACTCCCCGCCGATCATCGTCCCCAGCGCTGGCGTCTGCCCGATAGTCATCGGGTCGCAGGTATAGATGTCCTGCCCCAGCACGGTCAGGTCAGCGAGGTAGCCGGGCCGTAGCTGCCCCAGACGATCTTCCAGCCCGGCGGCATAGGCCGGCCCGCGTGTGAAACCTCGCACCGCTTCGTCAACGCTCAACCGTCCCCGTTCGCCGCTGCGCCAGCCTTCCGCCCTCGGCGAGCCATCCGCCCGCCGCCGTGTGACCGCCGCCTGAATGTTGGGCAGCGGCTCTATCGGCTCTATCGGCGCGTCGCTGCCAAAGGCCACCGGCGCCCCGTGATCCAGTTGCGCGCGCCAGTTGTAAGCCATGTCGGCTCGGTCTCCCCAATAGCGCTCCGCCATCGGCATATCCGAAGGCGCATGGCACGGCTGCATCGACGCCACAACCTGCATCTGACCTAATCGCCCCACGTCATCAGGGTGGATCAACTGGACATGCTCAATGCGATGGCGCATCTGGCCCGGCGCTACGCTGCGCTCCGCTTCCTGCCGCCGGACAGCTTCATAAACGTTCAGGACTTCGTGAACCGCCCTATCGCCAATCGCATGGATGGTGGAGGGCAGCCCTCCGGCGCTGGCCCGGCTGACGTTTTCCATCAGTTCTTCCGGGTCGGTCACGCAGATGCCGAAGTTGTCGGGTTCGCCATTGTAGGCGGCGATCATCCATGCCGTGCGCGGGCCTAACGCGCCATCGGCGAAAGACTTGACCCCGCCAACGCGGAGATAATCGTCGCCTAAGCCCCAGCGCAGCCCCAGTTCTAAGGCGTGATCGAGCAGTTCAACCGGGATGTTCTTGACAATGCGGAATTGCAATTCGCCGCGCTGTCGCAGCAGTTGATACGCCTGAAACGCCCGCGCGCCGTCAAAATCGTGAAGACCCGTCAGGCCGCCTCGCCGCGCTCTGGCGATGGCTGTCTTGACCTGCCGCGCGATGGTTTCCGGGTCAAATTCCGGGATGATGAAGTTGCCCTTGAGTCCGGGGATGACGCGGGTCACAAGTTGCATCGCTTCTTCGTATAGAACGCCCGTTGGCTCGCCGCTGTCGTCCCGGCCTATCTTGCCGCCGTCCGGGTCAGGCGTGTGGCGCGTTATCCCCGCCAGCCGCAGGGCTGCCGTGTTGACCCATGCGGCGTGGCCCGAATGCGCGCCAAGATAGGCCGGATGGTTTGGGATGGCGGCGTCGAGTTGTTTCGCCGTCGGGAACGCGCCGCCCGGCCAATCGATCTGCGCCCAACCCCGCCCGCGCGCCCAGTCTCCGGCAGGGATGCTTTCGGCGGCTTTCGCCACGATCCGCGCCGCGTCCTCAGCCGATTTCGCTGTCGTCAAATTGGCAATATGCAGCGAATCGGCATACCACGACAGGTGAACGTGGGCGTCAACCAGTCCGGGGATTGCCAGCTTGCCTTCAAGGTTGATCGCTTCGCCGCCGGGGGCCAGCAGTTCGCGCATGTCGCTGTCGCTGCCTGCGGCGACGATTCTGCCCGCGCTGATCGCTATCGCTGAAACCAGCGGTTGATCGTCGTTCTGGGTGCGGATTTGGCCGTTATAAAGGACTGTTGAGGCGCGCATTGAGAAAACCTCTGAATCGCAAAGAACACAAAGAGGGCAAAGCGTAAGAAATGGACAGCCGTTATGGTTGCCCCAACGAGACAATCGATCTAGCGCGCTACCCGCCGGGCGGATCGGCGTTGGTCTCAAAGATCGATGGCGGCAACTGAATGCCTGCATCCACAATCCTGTTCATGAATTTGGGGCGCAAGCCGGTTGACCGCAGGCTACCGACAACCTTTTTCCCTTTGACGCCGGTTTGTTCGAACTGAAAGATGTCTACCAGCTTGATCGCGCCGCGTTTGATGCCCTGCACCTCGGACACCGCGATGACTTTACGGCTGCCGTCATTCAGGCGTTCGACGTGGACGATCAGGTTCACAGTCGAGGCGATTAACTCGCGCAAGTTGCGCGCAGGCCAATCGATACCAGACATCAACGCCATGACTTCGAGGCGCGCCAGCGCGTCGCTTGGGGTGGCGGCGCGCAGCGTCGCCATCGACCCGTCGTAGCCTCTCGCCATTAGCTGGAGCAATTCGAGCGCCTCCCCAGCGCGTAACTCGCCCAGCACGATGCGGTCGGGGCGCATAAGCGCTGAATGTGCGATCAGGTCACGAACCGTCACCGCGCCCTGCGCGTTGCTATCGGGTTGGCGTGGAAACAGCGAAATCACCTGTTGGTGGGCAAGCCGCAATTCAGGGATGTGTTCGATGGTCACAATGCGCTCGTCGGCGGGGATGAAGCCCGACAGCACATTGAGCAGCATCGTTTTTCCGGAATACCGTCCGCCAGACACGACGATGTTGGCCCTGGCAATGACGCAGGCGCGCAGGAATTCCATCACTGGAATAGTTACCGAGCCATAATCTATGAGGTTCTGGACGGTCAAGGCGTAAGCGCTCCATTTGCCGATGTAAATCGTCGGGCCCGATGCGGAAATGGGGTCAATGACGGCATTAATGGTCAGAAAACCAGTCGAGCCGGCTTTGACCGTCTGATTGAGCGCATCGGGCAAACGGGCTGCGACTATCGGGTGGGCCGCGTCCAATCGCTCGCCCAAGTGGGCGATCATCCGAGCGAGCACGGCCAGCGCCTGCTCGCAGTCCTCGAAGGAAACGTCGGAGCGGACCACAATTCCCTTGCGGACGATGTAAATATCCTTTGGGCTGTTGATCATGATTTCGGTGACCGTGTTATCGGCCAGCAACGGCTCTAGCGGGCCAAAACCAACTAGGTCTGCCACAATTTGATCAATCAATCTCTTGCGCTCATTTTTGGGTAAGACGATCCCTTCACTAACAAGGATCGTGTTAGATAGCTGGTCAATATAGCGGCGAAGTTCTTGGCTTTTAGTCAGATCGAATGGCACCCAAGGCGCGATCTCATCACTTTGCAAGCGCTGCTGAACCAAGTCTTTGACATCATCGTTTGCGCTGCGCGGCGATGATGAAGTGGAGCCTTCTGGCCCTACCGGAGGCTGTCCTGCCGCGCCTGCGCCACCAGCCGGGGACTGATCTTTTTTAAGACGTTTCAGTAAAGTCACGACTTAGCTCCTCTCAATCGCCGGACGCGGCACAAACTATCCGCCGCTACCCGCCGGGCGGATCGGCGCTGCGTTCAAAGATCGATGGCGGCAACTGAATGCCCCAACCCTCGATTTCTTTAAGGATTTTAGGGCGCAGTCCGGTTGGCTGGACGCTTCCCAGAATCTTGCCCGTAGCCTTGACCCCCGTTTGTTCAAATTCGAAGATGTTGGATAGCGTGATCGCGCCGCCTTTCATGCCCTGCGCCTCGGAGACTGCCATGACTTTACACTTTCCGTCTCGCAGGCGCTCAATATGGACGATCAGGTTCACCGAAAAGGCAATTAGCTCGCGAACAGCGCGCGCCGGCAAATTGACGCCAGACATCAAAGCCATCAGCTCAAGCCGCGCCAGCGCGTCGCGCGGGCTGGCGGCCTGCACTGTCGTCAGCGAGGCGTAGCGTCTGATCATCGCTTGGAGCAGATCGAGCGCCTCCCCGCCGCGGCACTCGCCCAGAACGATGTAATAGGGGAGCATCAACAACGAATTCCTGATCAGGTCACCAAGCGTCACTTCGCCCTGCCCGTCGTTATTCGGTGGGCGCGAAAACAGCGAAATCACCTGATCGTGTTGAAGTTGCAATTCCTGGTCGTGTTCGATGGTGACGATGCGCCGGTATTCGGGGATAAAGCCCGACAGCGCATTGAGCAGCGAGGTTTTGCCAGCTTTATCGCCGCCGCACACGACGATGTTGGCCCTCGCCATGACGCTGGCGCGCAGGAATTCCATGACTGGAACGGTCACTGAACCATAATCAATGATGTTCTGAACAGTCAGTAGCTGCTTCTTGAATTTGCGGATGACAATCGTCGGGCCCAATGCAGAAATGGGGTCAATGACGGCATTAACGTGCGCACCACCCGGCAAACGAACCTGGACTATCGGATGGGCTTCGTCCAATCGCTGGCCCACAATCGCAAGCATCCGGTTCAGCACGGTTAGCAGGTGCTTGTCATCCTTGAAGGACAGTTCGGAGCGGAGCAAAGGCCCCTTCCGGTTCATGTAAATGTCGCGTGGGGTGTTGACCATGATGTCCGTGACATCGACATCGGCGAGCAGCGGGCCCAGCGGGCCGTAGTCGAATAAGTCGATGATCGACCCAAGCCAGTCTGTTTTCTGCGCGCGGCTCAACACGATACTTTCCTGATTTTCCTCGTTCAGGATGGCGCTGAACTGTTTTTTGATGGCCGCGCGCCCTTTAGCGGAGTGGGCATCCAAGGCTGGATCCAAGTCGGCCAGCAGCCTTGTATGGACGCGGACCTTGAGGGACGAAATTTTTTGCGCCTCCCCTATTTGCCGCCGTTGTTCCTCTGCCCAGCGCTGCTGCTCTGGTGACGCTGGCCCAGTTCGTTTTAGAAGTGACATGGCGATCTCCTATTCACGCCCGGTGTGGTTCGCGCGAGTTCAAACCATTTTACGAACAATGGTTGGAAGGATTCCTTATGCTCAGATGATCAAATCAGCCAGACTTCGGTTTGAACCTCAGAGAGCCACTTCGCGCCCTTGCCAGTGACCTGCACGTTTTCTTCGAGGCCCATATAGCCATAGCCTTTGACCTCAACGCCCAATTCGATAGCGAAGACATTGCCAACCTCGACGATGCCATAAGGCGTCCGCCCGTAACGCTCCCAGCGTGGGCCGAGAACCGTCGAACCATCGTGCGCCATCCTACCCAGATGATGCCCGAACGCATGCTGGTATTCCGGGTAGCCTGCCGCCGTCAGCGTGTCGCGGGCGGCTTGATCGACCTGCCAGCCTTCGACGCCGGGCTTGAGAGCATAAAACCCTGCCAGCAAGGCTCTGTGGGCCGCTTCAAAAGCTCTGGCTACCTTGCCGGGCAGCGGCTCGCTCTTGTCTTTGCGAACGTACCACATCCGTTGGAGATCGGCGCAGTAGTCGTTGAGCTTGACGCCAAAATCCATGTGGATCAGCATGCCCGGCTTGACCTTGTATTTCGCTTGCGGGCCGCCGTGGCCGGCTGGCGACTCAGGCCCGGCGTTGACGGCAGGGCAGTATTCCTTGTCCCACGCCGTCGCAAGGCCGTCTGGCCGGAGCAGGCTGTGGGTGTAGGCCGCAATATCCGCTTCGCTTTTGCCCGGCAGGATGTGCTCTCCCACCTGAGTGAAAATCTGCTGAGTCTTGGCTATGGCCGCCTTGATGCGTTTGATCTCAGTGGCGGACTTGCGCCCGCGCAGCGCGCCGATAATCGCCTCGGACGAGACAAGCCGTTTTTCAATATCGGTGTCGTTCAGGTAATGTTGAAGCGTCAGCATCAAGCCGTGCCCAAGGCCGTCGGCGGCGACATCGTCTTCGGAATAGTTCAACGCCAATTTATTGGGGTCTAACTCAACCAGCGCGTTGACAAGATTGTCGCGTATGCCCTGAACATACGGGATGATCCGGGTATAGGCGTCCACGGCTTTGACGTTTTCAGCGTCGTGATGCCCGATCAGCGCGATGCGCTGATTGTCTTTGGCAATAATGAAGGCCGATTGCCAGACCATATCCATGCCCAGAATCAGATCAAGGGATGGATCGGGGGACATGCTGGTTTCGCGGACAAAGGTCATCCACGCGTCGATGTTCTGTTCTTTGAGGATAGCGACAGCCTGATCGATTTTTTCGCGGATGAGTTTGGCGTTGTCTGGCATGGAGAATTCCTCAATCGATGGCAGCGAATAGGGTAGCTCCGGCCTACTGGCCAAAGCGCATGATGTGACCGTCACAGAGGGAATAGCCCGTCTAACAAATACCCCTCTCGACTCCCCTTGGTTAAGGGGTAATTCAGAGAGGGGATATAGCAAGACCTATTCTGTCGCGCCTCAGGAAAAATTGTCGGCTATTCGACCGGCACTTTCTCAACCTTGATCACGCAGTTCTTGTCGCCTTTGGCTTTGCACTCGGTTTCAAGGATGCGGAACTTCTTGCCGTCGGTCACCCACGCGGCAGCCGCTTGCAAAACGCCGACCGCCAGATGGCAGCATGGCTCTTCCGACTTGCGCCCTTCGCACACCGGGCAGCGGGTGATTGTCCAGATCCAGTGTTTGTCGTCTTCGCTGACTTCAACCACCTGATCGCTCACCGAGTTGAAGAACTTGGAGAAAAACTCGATGCCGAGCTTCATCTTGCCTTCAAGCGTGCCGACACGCATTGCCACCTGCGCGGCTGTTGCGACACTCTTGAACTGGGAGAGGCCATCTTTGAACGATTGCTCGCCGGCGCGGGTGGCGAACACGCGCGCGCCGCGATTGCCGTACATTTCCCAGATGCCAGCCTGAAGCTTGCCAACGTTCGCGAAGGAAAATTCCTTCTTCATGTTGTCGGGCGGGTAGTTGCCGATCAGCTCTTTCATATTGGACATGTTGAGCAGCGCGGCGACGCCCTGCGCGCCCATCACTTCTTCGGCTGAAGTGAGCATCACGCGCGCCCATTTATTCGGGTAGAAGAACTTGCCCTCAGCCTTCTTTTCTTCAGGCTTCTTTTCTTCGGCCTTTTTCTCTTCGGGCTTCTTCTCTTCAGCCTTTTTCTCTTCGGGCTTCGTTTCCTCGGCCTTCTTCTCTTCAGGCTTCTTCTCTTCAGGTTTCTTTTCTTCGGCCATGCGCTCCCCCGGTCTAAAAAGAGTGCGGGTTAAGATTATCTGTTGATAGGAATCAGGCTCAAACTTTGCCTGTGCCTGATTAGGATACACCCAAGCGCCCCGCGAGGCAAATTCACGCTGTGGCTAAAAGGATATTCAATCAGGGTTGCGAACGCAAGCGCCCCTTGAACGAGATTGTTCGAACATGGTACACTGGCATAACTTTGGGTGGCAATGACCGCCAGAGCCAAAACAGGATTCAATGCCTGTCCTTGCCGCAAGCTATCAGCGCTTGCGCGATCCTTGTTCTATTCTGCGCCCTCTGCGGGCAATTTTTCAGGTTGTTTCCATTAATCTTGACTATCTTCGGAGGCAATTATGGAAGCGCGCGTGATTTCGCTTGAATTTGACCGCCTTCACCTTGCCGGGGGCTTGCGGATTTACCACGAAGAGGTTATTCCAGCAGCAAAGCAGCAGGCGGGTTTTGCTGGCGCGCTGCTCCTGCTTGACCGCGACATAGGCCACGCCTCGTCTATTTCCTTCTGGCAGTCCGCCGGGGCGCTGGCCGCCACCGATACGGGATCATACTTCCCCGATCAGATAAAGCGCCTGCAAAAAGTTTTCACCACGTCGCCCGAACGTGAAGATTACGAGGTGGGGGTGTTCGCCCGGAGCGAAAACCCGCAGCCGCCAAAATTCGCCCGCGTGGTGCGCGCTACCTTCCATTCCAGCCGCGCCGACGAAGGCGTCAAGGTTTATGAACAAACCCTCATCGCCAATGCGCGCAAACAACAGGGCTTCACCGCCGCTCTGTTGATGATCCAGCGCGGCACGGGCAAGGGAATCTCGATCAGCTTATGGGACAATGAAGACACCCTGAGCGGCGGCGAGATTAGCCCTTACTATATCGGCCAGATTTTCAAACTGATCCCATTTGTGGCTTCGCTTCCCGACCGCGAGCAGTACGAGGTGGGCTTTTATCTTGACACCGGCGCGCCGATCTGACACCGCCCATTTTCGCCGAACGAGTTATCTCAGGTTTTCCGTGACAAAACGTCAAGAGGTCTGTCACAGGTTTCTGTCACAAAACTTGCCTCTGCTATGGCTATTCAACGCTGGCCGCCGAACACGAATCGAGCAATCGGCCAGTTTTTTATGGATTTCTAACGTGGATGTGTTATCTTCAATAAACAGAAGGTGACCCCTGTCGGCGTGTCACAGGCGCTCAAAACAATCCAAACTTAACTTATGGAGGAAGTAGCGAAATGGCAAAGAGCAAGCTTAAACTGCGCCCGTTAGGCGATCGGCTCATCATTGAGCCTCTGGAACAGGAAGAGCGCACCGTAAGCGGCCTGTTCATCCCGGAGACAGCCAAAGAAAAACCTCAGCAGGGCGTCGTGCTGGCGGTTGGCCCCGGCGCGTTCAAAGAGGATAAGGCAGAGCGAGTCCCGATGGATGTCAAAACCGGAGACAAGGTTCTGTTCGCCAAGTACGCCGGCAACGAGATCAAGCTCGATGGCAAGGAAATCAAAATCTTGAAAGAGAGCGAAGTTCTGGCGGTCATCGAAGACTAGCCGGTATTGCGGGGCAATGGCGCTGACTTTGTAGCGTCGCCTGACCTTCACCGGGCTTTGAACTGCTTCAATTCGCTCGAAATCCCTCACAATTACTCTCGGAGGTTGCAAAAT
>Ga0210377_10000143_pt1 | contig 66752 bp, 52 predicted proteins | sample PLM4_65_b1redo_FD_155480 | JGI IMG/M metagenome (GOLD analysis project Ga0210377, IMG submission 155480) | Groundwater sediment microbial communities from an aquifer in East River, Colorado, USA - PLM4_65_b1 redo | ecosystem: Environmental > Terrestrial > Soil > Riparian zone | place: USA: East...
GTGGCGGTCTCGGTGTTCATCCTCGTGCTCGCGATGCCAGCGATCGCCATCGCCGCGCTGGCAATCAAACTCAGCTCGCCGGGATCGGTTCTGTTCAAACAGCAGCGCATCGGCCTGAACGGCCGCATCTTCACGCTCTACAAGTTCCGCACGATGATCGAAGACGCACACGAGCGACGCGGCGAGGTCAGCCATCTCAACGAGATGACCGGGCCCGTGTTCAAGGCGAAATCGGATCCGCGCGTCACGTTCGTCGGGCGCTTCCTCCGCAAGTTCTCGCTCGACGAGCTGCCCCAGCTCTGGAACGTGCTGAAGGGCGACATGAGCCTCGTCGGGCCGCGGCCGCCGATTCCCGAGGAGGTGGCGTCGTATCACCGCTGGCATCGCCGCCGGCTGTCGATGAAACCGGGCCTGACGTGCCTCTGGCAGATCAGCGGCAGGAACAACGTCGATTTCGACCGCTGGATGCAGCTCGACCTGCAGTACATCGACAACTGGTCGCCGTCCCTCGACGTCAAGATCCTCCTCCGCACCATCCCGGTCGTCCTCCTCGGCAAGGGCGCGTCCTGACAGTCAGCTAAGATCTGTCCATGATCCGGCGCGTCGCCGCGGCGACGCTCTTCGCGGCTATCGTTGCAATCGGCGCCGAACCGATTCTCATGTCGCTTCCTTTCCGCGATCGGCGTCCGATGGCTGCCAGATACGCCGGGCGTGCGGATCTTCAGTTTCGGGGTTATTCCCGGTTTCTCGCTGACGTTCGCCAGCGAACGAGTCGGGGCGATTCGATCGCCATCATGGTGCCGCCGCGGCGATGGGAGTTCGGCTATTCGTACGCGTACTACCGCGCTAGCTATCTGCTCACGGGGCGCGAAGTTCTGCCTCTTGTCGATCGGCAGGATCGTCTGGTCGGTGCGAACTTTCACGAGGCGCGATACGTCGCCGCATGGCGCATGCAGCCGCCCGCAGGTGAGGTCGTGCTGCGCAGCCATGATGGCGTTCTGGTGAAGCGCCGATGATCGCAGTGATCGCGGCCATCGTCGGCATGACCGTCATCGGCCTGCCGATCACGCTGGCGATCGATCGCCACGCGCGCGGCGGCGCGCTCGTCGGACTCTCTTTTCTCTACGGCAGCGGCGCGGTATTTCTGGCGATGCTCTTCCTCCCATGGAACCTGCCGCTCATCGTCGTCGCGCTGATCGTGGCGAGCACCGCAGCCTGGTGGAGCGCCCGGCGACCCCGCCGGGCGGGCGCCGCCGAGGTTCCCTCGACTACGCTCGGGACAGGCTCCGGCGCCACACCGGGACGCTGGCGCGCAATCGCGATGGTTGCGGATGTCGCGGCGGTCACAACTCTCGCCGGCTACGCGCTCTTCGCGACGCTCGCGCCGCCGTGGGAGTGGGACTTCTGGGCGATCTGGGGCCTGAAGGCGCGCGTGTTCTTCGAGCGCGGCGGCATCGACTGGCGATTCCTCGAAAGCCGGTGGAACGCGTTCGCGCATCCCGACTATCCGCTGCTCGTCCCGTTGAACTTCGATTTTCTGGCGCTCGTATCGGGTGGGTGGAACGACCGCTGGTTCGGCATTCTGTTCGTCGCCTGCGCCGTCGCGCTCGTACTGATCGTTCGTGATCTCGCGGAGCGGGAGGTACCGCAGCCCTTTGCGTCCCTGATCGCGCTGGTGATCGCGGGGCTCGCGTGCACGCGATACGTCGGTCTGGCGGAGGGTGCTTTCGTGGCGTTCGGTACCGCGGCCATTCTGTTCCTGCGCAACGCGCGGTTCGTCCACGCCGCGCTTCTTTTCGGATTGGCGGCGAGTACGAAGCAGGAGGGCGTCACGCTGCTCATGGCCGCGGTTCTCGCGCTGGTTCTGGCCGGCCGCGCGCGGGATGCCCTTCGCCTCTGGCCCGCGTTCGCCATCGCGGCGCCGTGGTGGATCTTCGCCCTCGCGCACAGGCTGCAGAGCGATCTTCTTGCATCGGGAATTCTCGAGCGAGCGCACGCGCGGCTCGCGAGGTTCGGCGATTTCGCCAGCTTGATGTCGAGATGGACGCCCGACGTGACGCAAGAAGATCTCGTTCCGGCGGCCATTCTCGTCGCCCGGGCGAGCGATCGACGTCGCGAAGCGCCGTACCTCCTGATTCTCGTGCTCCAGTCCGCGGCGATGGTGTTTGCGTATCTGACCACTCCGTACGGCTTGCAGTGGCATATCGCGACGTCGTGGCCGCGTCTGGCGCGACAGCTCGAACCCGCGGCCGCGTTCATCGTTCTCGTCCTCCTTGCCAAGATCTTCCGGCGCGAAGAAGATCAAGCGCATGCCGAAGCTCGATCCGACCACTGACGAGTTCCGCCGCGCCGGACGTCGACTCATCGACTGGATTGCCGATTACCTCGAGAACATCGACGGCTACGACGTCCTTTCGCGCGTGAAGCCGGGAGACATCGAGCGCCAGTTCGCCGATCGCGCGCCCGATCGCGGCAAACCGTACGAGGAGCTGATCGCCGAATTCGAGCGCAAGATCGTCCCCGGCATCACGCACTGGAACCACCCGGCCTTCTTCGCCTACTTCTCCATCACCGGATCGCAGGCCGGCATCCTCGGCGAACTGCTCTGCGCGGCGATCAACGCGAACGGGATGCTCTGGAAGACCTCGCCGTCGGTCACCGAGTTGGAGACCCTCGTCCTCCGCTGGTTGCGCGACGCGCTGGGGCTTCCGCCGGATCTCTTCGGCATCATCAACGACACGGCTTCGATCAACTCGTTTCTCGCGCTCGCCGCCGCACGCGAGGCGCTCGGACTCGACATCCGCGGACAGGGAATGACCGGGCGCGATCTGCCGCCGCTGCGCGTGTATTGCTCCGAGCACGCGCACTCGTCGATCGAGAAGGCCGCGCTCGCGCTCGGCTTCGGCGCGAGCGGTGTCGTCAAGATCGAGAGCGACGACGCGTTTCGCATGCGTCCCGACGCGCTCGACGCGGCGATCGCGCGCGATCGCAAGACGGGCGCTCTGCCGTGCGCGATCTCCGCGACCACCGGCACGACGTCGACGGCGTCCGTCGATCCGGTCGAAAAAGTGGGACCGATCGCGCGTCGCGAGAAGATGTGGCTGCACGTCGATGCCGCGTACGCGGGCTCCGCGACGATCGTCCCGGAGTACCGCTCGCTGTGGAAAGGCATCGAATACGCGGACTCGATCGTCGTCAATCCTCACAAGTGGCTGTTCACGCCCATCGATTGCAGCGTGCTCTACACGAAACGCCCGGACGTCCTGCGGCAGACGTTCTCGCTCGTGCCGGAATACCTGAAGACGACCGACGCGGCCGAAGTGAATTACATGGATTACGGTCTGCAGCTCGGCCGGCGCTTCCGGGCGCTGAAACTGTGGATGGTGATGGAGCACTACGGGCTCGAGCGCATGCGCGCCGTCATCCGCGATCAGGTCGCGTTCGCCGCCCGCCTCGGTTCGGCGTTGCAGGAACGCGATGACATCGAGCTGCTGTCGCCACCGTCGTTCAGTGTTCTCGTCTTCCGCCGCATCGTCCGCGATTCTCGCGGGAACGTCGACGAGGATGCATCCGAGCGAGCCTCAACCGAACTGCTGGAGAAGATGAACGCATCAGGGCAACTCTTCGTCTCGCACACGCGACTTCGCGGCCGGTACGGCATCCGCGTCGCACTCGGCAACGGCGCCACGGAGTGGCGGCACGTGGAAAGGGTGCTTGCGTTTCTCTGACTCACAGCGCCCTCGCCCCGCGACAGCGGGGAGAGGGTGGCCGAAGGCCGGGTGAGGGGTCGCCGCCGAGCCCCTCCTCCGCGCTTCGCTCACGTTCTCCCCGCAAGCGGGGAGAAGGCGTTGCAATTACAATCCCCCCGCCTGTGCACGCCATCCGCGCCAACGAGCGCTACACAACGGCAGTCGACGCCCTTGCCGAGCTGCTGTCGAAACTGAAACTGCAGACGGCATTCGTCGGCGACGTTGCGCGATCGGCGTGGCTCGGTGCAACGGTGGATCGCGGATCCATCGACGTTCTCGCGCTCATGACGCCGGAGCAGAAGAATCACGTCGCGATGATGGCGAACAACCGCGGCTTCGACGTGGACCGCGACGAGATCGAGCAGAGCGAGGAGCTGGATCTGATTCCGATGAAGTTCGACGGCATCCGCATTCACGTGCTCGTGGCATCGAACGCGCTGTACGGACGGATGGTGGCCGGCAGCGTCGCCGCCGAATGGAACGAACGCGAGGTTCGCGTCGCCACCGCGGAAGACTTCGCGCTGCTCTCGATGATCGCGGAGGAGCCGGCAACGACGGACGCGCTGGTGGCACTTCCCGGCTTCGATCGCGCCGCTTTGAATCGCAAGCTCGTCTCCATCGGGCTCGGTGATCTGGTGATTGGCGAATGATCTGGATCGATCGTCAGGATCGCTTCGACGAAGCGATGCAACGCATCGCCGCGGAGCCGACCATCGGCGTCGATACCGAGGCGGATTCGCTGCATTCGTACTTTGACAAGGTCTGCCTGATTCAAATCTCGATCCCCGGTGAGGATTTCGTGATCGATCCGCTCAGCCGGATCGACCTCAGCGCGTTCGGTCGCGTGCTCGCCGATCCGAACGTCACCAAGATCCTTCACGGCGGCGACTACGACCTCCGCATCCTTCACCGCGATTTCGGTTTCACCGTCTCGAACCTCATCGACACCATGATCTGTGCACAGCTCCTCGGCTACAGCGCGATCGGCCTGGCCGCGCTGCTGGAGCGCCACTTCGGCCTGAACGTGGACAAGGCACATCAGCGCGCCGACTGGGCCATGCGTCCGCTGCCGAAAGACATGCTGGAGTACGCGGCGATGGATACGCGCCATCTCATTCCGCTCGCGGCGAAGATGCACGAGGATCTGACCGCGCCCGGCCGCTGGGAGTGGGCCGTCGAGGAGTTCTCGCGGCTCGAGTCGGTCCGCTATCGCGAGAACGAAGAGGAAGTCGAGACCTGGCGCAAGGTCAAGAACATCGGCAATCTCGACCGGCGATCGCTGGCGATCTTCCGCGAGCTCCACCTGTGGCGCGATGCGCTCGCCCGCGCCGCCGACCGCCCTCCCTTCAAGATCATCGGCAACGACGTGATGATCGAGATTGCGAAGGCGAAGACCGCCGCGCTCCCTGACCTGGAGAAGATCAAGGGAATGTCCCGCTATCACCTCAATCGCTACGGTCGCGATCTCGCGGCGACGGTGCTCCGTGCTCTCGAGCTTCCCGAGTCGGACCTGCCGCCGAAGAACGAGCCGAAGCCCTGGCTGCGCGATCGGGGGCTCGAGACGAGGATCGACCGGCTGAAGAAAGTACGCGACCGCGTTGCGGGCGAGTTGAACATCGAACCGTCGGTGCTTGCGCCGCGCCATGTCCTGACCGCGATCGCCATGAACGGTTCCCTCGATGTGCCTGCCATGCGGGAATGGCAGCGCCGCTTGATCGGTAACGAGCTTCTGGAAGTCCTGAGTAGAAAGTAGAATCCGCGCGCCATGGAACGTATCCGCGATTACAAAGTGATCGTGATCGGGTCGGGGCCGGCCGGTTGTACCGCCGCGCTCTACCTCTCACGCGCCAATCTCGTCCCGCTCGTCCTGGAGGGCATCCAGCCCGGCGGCCAGCTCACGATCACCACCGACGTCGAGAACTATCCCGGCTTTCCCGAAGGCATCCTCGGGCCGAAGCTGATGGATCTGATGCGCCAGCAGGCCGAGCGATTCGGCGCGATCTTCAGGATGGAGACGGTCGAGAAGGTGAGCTTCCGCACGCATCCGTTCGAGATCACGACCGATCAGCGCGTGTACGAGACCGCGGCGGTGATCATCGCGTCGGGCGCGTCGGCGATGCAGCTCGGGATCCCGACGGAGAAGAACCTGCAGGGCTTCGGCGTCTCCTATTGCGCGACGTGCGACGGATTCTTCTTCAAGCAGAAGGAGATCGTGGTCGTCGGCGGAGGCGATTCCGCGATGGAAGAGGCGACGTTCCTGACGAAGTTCGCGAAGAAGGTGACGGTGATCCATCGCCGAGATCAATTGCGCGCCTCGCGGATCATGCAGGAGCGCGCTCGCGCCAATCCGAAGATCGAATTCCTGTTCAACACGGCCGTCGAGGAAATCGCCGGTTCGAAGGACGGCGGCGTGACGTCGCTGAAACTGCGCAACCTCAACACCAACGCGGTGCACGATTTGAAGACGCAAGGTCTCTTCGTGGCGATCGGCCACACGCCGAACACGGCGCCGTACATCGGCCAGCTCGACCTCGACGAGCGCGGCTACATCCGTCTGCCGCATCCCAACTCGACCGTCACGAACATCCAGGGCGTGTTTGCCTCCGGTGACGTGGTCGATCACATCTACCGTCAGGCAGTGACCGCGGCGGGCAGCGGATGCATGGCCGCACTCGATTGTGAGAAGTGGCTCACGCACCGCCGCATCACCGAGCGGTGGGATCTCCCGCCCGGCGAGGAGGACCGCGTTTGAGCTCCACCTCTCCGCAGCGACCGCGCCGCGGAGGCGAATCGATTCTCATTCTCGGCGGTGCCGGCATGGTCGGCCTGCAGGTCGCACGCGAAGCAGCGCGCGAGATCGGGCCGGCGCGCATCATCATCTCCGCGCTCACGAAGCGCGAAGTCGATGAAGCGATCGACGTTCTGACCAGGGAGACGAGCGGGATCGAGCTCGTCGCCGCGCCCGGCGATATCTTCGTCCCGCAGACACTTCAGGGGCGCGATCGCGGCGAGGTCATCGCCGATAAAGCGTCGTTCGACGCGCTGTTCGAGGAGATCTTCTCGTCGGATCCGCACAGCTATTCCGGCTCGGCGCTGTTCCAGCTCATCCAGAAGCACCGGCCCGACATCATCGTCGACTGCATCAACACCGCAACGGCGATCAGCTACCAGGACGTCTTTACCGTCTCGCGCAGGACGAAGATGCTCCTCGATGGGTTGGAAGAGAAGAAGGGAGCGATCGGCGCGGCGGATCTGCAGCCGCTCATCCGCTCGGTCCGCGAGCTGTTGATCGCGCAGGGCGTTCCGCAGATCACGCGGCACATCCTCTTTCTTCACCGGGCCCTCGAGGAGAGCTCCGTGCGCGTTTACGTGAAAGTCGGGACGACGGGCACGGGAGGAATGGGCATCAACATCCCGTACACGCACAGCGAGGACAAGCCTTCGGCGCAGTTGCTGGCGAAGTCGGCGATCGGCTTCGCGCACACCGGACTGCTGTTCCTGCTCGCGCGAACGCCCGCCGATGTATCGGAACAACGCAAGCACGGGGCGATGATCAAAGAGGTCAAGCCCGGCGCGATGATCGGATTCAAGCGCCTCGGCGAGACGCACGTGCGGCTGCGCGGCGATCGCGAACGCGCGTCCCTCGTGAATCCTCGCAACGAGCAGCTCGGCGACCGGCTCGAAACGCGGCAGTCGGGCGATGCATACGGCCTCTTCGAAGGCCGCGATGTTCCGCTGAAGATCATCGGTGTGGATACCGGAGAGAACGGATTCTTCTCGATCGGCGAATTCGAGGCCATCACCTATCCGCGTCAGATGGAGTACGTGACGCCCGAGGAGGTTGCGCGGACGGTGGTGCTGGAGGTTCTGGGGGCGTCGACAGGTCGCGACGTTCTCTCCGCGATCGACGGCGCGATCACTGAGCCGAGCTATCGCGCGGGTGTGCTGCGCGAGAAGGCGATCCGCGAGATGAAGAAGCTCGAGCAGGCCATGGCCGGCGAGGTTCTGCCGTCGATCGCCGTCGGACATCTCGGCCCGCCGAAGCTTTCGAAACTGCTCATCGAAGCGTATCTGCTGCGCGAGGCGTTCGGCACCGCGGATCTCGATGCCTTGCGGCGCGTGGCGCCGCGCGAGCTGCAGCGCCGCACTGAGGAGTTCCTGGAGGCGAATCCGCGCACGGCCAGTCTGATCGTGACGATCGGCATTCCGCTTCTGCGCAGCCGCGACGGAAAACTGGAGCTCGTGCGCGGGCCGCGGATCAACATCCCGGCGGCGCCGCCGGATGGCGCGGCCGTCCCGCTCTCACGCGATGCGATCGAGCGGTACGCGCGCGCCGGATGGGTCGATCTGCGCGTGGAGAATTTCGAGGTGTGGCGCGAGCGGCTGCGGCGGCTCGCCCAGTCGCGGCCCGACATCGTGTCGCAGGGCTCTGCGGCGTTTGATCTCAGCAGCTATCCGTCGTCCGAGTTCATCCCCGGGGATGTCGTCGGCTGGCTGCTCACCAACGAAGTCGACGAACAGGGCATGGCCGGCCACCGGCTTTTCTGACGCGGCTGTTACGCCCGATCCTTCAAACCGCCCTGGTGCTTCGCGCAGTTTGCGCAGCAGTAGAACTTCCCGCCCGCTTCCACGCCGTGACCGATGATCATGCACGAGCAGTGTGCGCATCGCGGGGCCATCTTGTGAATCGCGCACTCGAAGCTGTCGAACGTATGTCGCTCTCCTCCGCGCACGACCTCGAACGATTTGTCATATTCGTTGCCGCAGACTTCGCATTTCGCCATCGCGAGCTCCTTCTGAAAGCAAGAAAGCCGCCCGAAGGCGGCCTGAGGCCAGGATCGGTTGACGCCGGGACGAACGAACGGGCTCGTCGGAGCAAAAGAAAGGGCGGCCCGGAGGCCGCCCTGGATTGAGATCTGACTGCTGCTCAGAACGCGTTCAGGATGTACTCGAGCGGGTTCACCGGATTGTTGTTCAGGCGAACCTCGTAGTGCAGGTGCGGTCCGGTGGAGCGACCCGTCGAGCCGACGTAGCCGAGGATTTCGCCGCGCTTGACGCGCTGGCCGGGATGGATCGCCCAGGCCGACAGATGGCCGTACCGCGTCGAGTAGCCGTACCCGTGAGAGATGTAGACGACGTTGCCGTAGCCGTTCGCCCACTCCGCCTTGACGACGATGCCGTCCGCAGGAGCGCGAACCGCCTGGCCGACGGCCGAGGAGATGTCGATCGCGTTGTGCGTGCCCGGCTCGCCCGTGAACGGATCGGAGCGCCCGCCGAAGCCGTCGGTGAGAATGCCGCGCACCGGCGCAATCGAAGGTGTGGAGGAGAGCAGCAGCGACTGCGCGACGAACTTCTGCTCGAGCACCGAGAGGTCCTTCTCGAGGCTGTGCGAGCGGAAGCTCATCTTGTCGAGATCGTCGCGATAGGGGTTGTTGTTGAAGTCATCGTTGCGAACGCCGCCCACGCCGCCCTGGCTCGTCTCGTCCAGAGTCGTGATGCCGGCGATGATGGCCAGCTTGCGCGTGCGATCTTCGACGGTGAGGAGCTGCGTCCGGAGCGACTCGACGGACCTGCTGAACTGCTCGTTCGCGGTCTGAAGCTCGCGGTTTTCCCGGCGCAGCTTCGAGAGCTCGTGCGTCTGAGAGAGCGACGTGAAGTACTGGACGGAGAAGAAGGCCGACAGGCAGAGAGACGAGGTGACGAGGGAGATGGCGGAGAAGAGGAGCCGATGGGACACCTTCAACTTGCGGAACTTCGCCCGGGCGTGCGGGACAAAGATGATTGTTGAATAGCGTTTATCCATTCTGCTCACTCCCGTAAATCCGATTGACGTTCTGGGCCGTAGTAAACGGCTATTGTGTGTAATCAGGGAGGGGTAGTCAACGAAAAGATACCGAATTATCGGTCATTTTTGGAAGACTCCGAAGAACCGTAAATACCCAAAAAACAATGAGTTGTGGCCAAGAATTATGGGCCATCAGCATATTTGGGACGGCAAAGCGAACACTTCTCGTTAAATACACACAATAACTATCATGACCGATCCGTGACCTGGCTCACAGATGCTAGAATCCGCCGCCGGCCGATCGGTCGCGAAAGAAGCATGCGCGCAGGTTGGAACGAGTACTTCATGGGCATCGCCCAGCAGGCGGCAACGCGGTCGACGTGTCCGCGCAAGCACGTCGGCGCCGTCATCGTGCGCGATCGCACCGTGCTCTCCACCGGCTACAACGGATCGATCCGCGGCATGCCGCACTGCGAAGACGTCGGCTGCGTCATGGAAGACGGTCATTGCATCACGACGGTCCACGCCGAAGCGAACGCGATCCTGCAGGCGGCGAAGAACGGCGTGTCGATCGAGGGGAGTGAGCTCTACACGACCGCGTCGCCGTGCTGGAACTGCTTCAAGCTGATCGCGAACGCCGGCATCAGACGCATCTACTATGGAGAGTTCTATCGCGACGAGCGTTCGCGCGAGGTCGCGCAGCAGATCGGCATTGAGCTCATCGATCTGCGCATGCCGTCAAGGGTTAGTGCTGAGTCCTGAGTGCTGAGTGCTGAGTTAGAAACCGGCCGGGCGGGACTCAGCACTCAGCACTCAGCACTCAGGACTCCGGACTCAGGACTTCGATGCTCATACTCGCCGCTGACACGTCACTGCCGCTCCTCTCGGTCGCGCTGCTCGACGGGCCGTCGTTGATCGGCGACGTAGCGCTGGAGGGGAAAGGATCGCGCAACGAGAAGCTCCTCCCGGCGATCGATTGGCTCCTCGGCGAAAGCGGCGTGGATCGCTCGAACATCGGTCTCTTCGCGGTGACGCGCGGTCCCGGCTCGTTCACCGGCGTTCGCATCGGTCTCGCCACCATCCAGGGTCTGGCCCTCGTTCTCGGCCGGCCTGTTTGTGCGATGTCGACCCACGAGGCCATCGCCATGAGCGAGGATGGCGGCCGTCGGATCGTCGTCATCGACGATGCCGGACGGGGCGAGTATTACGTCTCGCGATTCGAAGCGGGTCGTGAAGTCGTCCCGCCGCGACTGGCCTCCGCCTCGGAACGCGATCAGCTTTCTGCGAGCGCGGACGTCGTAATCTCCGCGGCGGACTTTCTGCAACGCGGCAACGTTGCGGCGTCGTGCGCGCGACGCGCCAGCGCGGTGGCTGAGCGCGGCGAGCTCGGCCGGTACGCCGACGCCACGCCGATTTATGTTCGCCTCGCGGAAGCGGAAGTGAAGCTGCAGCGCCCTCAGAATGCCGGATGATCTGGAAATCCGACCGGCCGCGGCCGGGGACGTCGCGGCGATCCATCACCTCGAAGAGAGCGCGTTCGCCTCTCCATGGCGCCGCGAGTTCTTCGAGACCGAGCTGCGCGCAGAGGGCCGCTTCAATCTCGTCGCCCGGCGGGGAAACGAGCTGGTCGGTTATCTATTCGGCATGTGGTTCCTCGACGAGATGCATATCAACAAGATTGCCGTCGTCGAGCACGAGCGGCGGCGTGGCGTCGCCGCGAAGCTGATGGACCGTTGCTTTGCATTCGCGCGCGCGAATCGCATCCGGACGATGTCGCTCGAGGTGAGGAAGTCCAACACCGGGGCGCAGCAGTTCTACAAACATCTCCAGTTTCGCGCGGCGTACGTCCGGCCGAAGTACTACCCGGATGGCGAAGCGGCGGTCGTGATGACGCGGAACCTGTGAGTGATTCCTGCGACATCGCGGTGATCGGCGCCGGCGCGGCGGGGCTCATGGCGGCCATCTTCGCGGGACGGGAGGGTGCGCGAGTCATCGCGCTCGACGGCGCGAAGAAAATCGGGGCGAAGATCCTCATCGCCGGCGGCGGACGCTGCAACGTCACTCACGACGTCGTTCGTCCGGACGGCTTCCACGGCAACCGCAACATCATCGCCAAGGTTCTGCGGTCGTTCGATGTGCCGCAGACGATCGCATTCTTCCGGGAGATCGGGATCGACCTGAAGCGCGAGGCGACCGGAAAACTCTTTCCGGTGACCGATCGCGCGCGGACGGTGCTCGATGCGCTCCTGCGTGCGGCGGCGGATGCGGGAGTTGTCGTGGCGAGCGAACACAGGGTTCTCGAGGTTGTTCCCGGTTCGCCGTTCTCGGTCGTCACTTCCGGCCGAACGATTCACGCCGAAAGAGTCGTCATCGCCACCGGAGGGCGCAGCGTGCCGAAGACCGGAAGCGACGGATCGGGCTACGCGTTCGCGCGCGCGCTCGGGCATACGATCACGCCGACGTTCCCCGCTCTGGTCCCGCTGATTCTCCCGAAAGGCCACCCTTTGACGGCGCTGAGCGGGACGAGCGTCGACACGGAGCTGACGCTCCGATCGGATCGCGCTCGCGTTCTCTGTCGCGAGCGAGGATCGATGCTGTTCACGCACTTCGGGCTGAGCGGTCCCGTCGTCCTCGACATGAGTCGGAGCTGGATCGCGGCGCGTGAGGAGGGCGCGACGCTCAGCGCGAACGTCGCTCCGTCGTATACCTTCGAGTCTCTGGAGCGGCATCTGATCGAAGTGGCGTCAGCGAATCCTCAGGCGACCATCAGGAGCACGCTGCGCGGCGAGGTTCCGGAGCGGCTCCTCAATGCGATCGCTGGCGACGGGGCACCGCTCGCAAGGCTCCCGCGCGAAGAGCGGCGTCGCCTCGTCCGTTCGCTCACCGAGCTGCCGCTCCCCATCATCGGAGACCGAGGCTTCGAGTACGCCGAGGTGACGGCGGGAGGCGTGCCGCTGAGAGAGATCGACGCGGCGACCATGGCGTCGCGACGCTCGGATCGGCTGTATCTGTGCGGCGAGATTCTCGACGTCGACGGCAAGATCGGCGGATACAATTTTCAATGGGCATGGGCGAGCGGTAGACTGGCCGGACTCCACGCCGCTTCATCGATCTCGCAACCATGAGTCCCATTGAGAGTCGTCTGCTTCCGTGGGTGATCCTGACGGTCCTCCTCACGATGACCGTCTTTGCGACGCTGTACGTCCGGCAGACATCGCAGCTCGCGGAGCGCGCGGCATTCGACAACGCCGTGCAGGCGACGCACGACTCCATTCAATACCGGCTGGATTCCTACACGGACATCCTCACCGCGGCCTCCGGTCTGTTCGTCGCGCACGACAGTGTGGAGCGACACGAGTTCCGCGCGTTCGTCCAGCACGTCAATCTGCAACAGCGGTATCCCGGAATTCAGGGCGTCGGCCTCTCGCTGCGCATCCCGGCCGATCTGCTTCAGCCGACGCTAACCCGGATTCGCGCCGATGGCGGTCAGGATTTCCGTGTCTGGCCGGGCGGTGCGCGGCCCGAGTACCACCCGATCGTGATGCTCGAACCGATGGATCGCCGGAACCGTGCGGCCATCGGCTACGACATGTTCACGGATCCGGTGCGGCGCGCGGCGATGGAGCGCGCTCGCGATAGCGGCTCCGCCGTGGCCTCGGGCCGCGTGACCCTCGTGCAGGAGATCGAGCCGGACAAGCAGCACGGATTTCTCATCTACGCGCCGGTCTATGTGACGCGGAGCGTGCCGCCGTCCGTGCGCGATCGCCGCACTGCCCTTTACGGATTCGTGTACGCGCCGTTCCGCGCGCAGGACCTGTTCGGCGGGATCTTCGGCAAGCAGCGGCGGGAGATCGGATTCGAGATCTACGACGACAAGGTTTTGCCGGACACGCTGTTGTACCGCACCGACGTTCTTCCTGCCGGCACGAGACCCCGATTCGAAGACAACGTGACGGTGAACGTGACCGGGCGGTCGTGGCCGATCAGGGTCTTCTCGCTGGGCCGCGGTTTCGGTGCGGTGCTGTTCCCGGTGATGACGTTCTGCGGTGGGATCGCGGTGAGCGTGCTTCTGTTCGCGCTGATGCGCGTTGAATGGCGCGCGCGATCGGACGCGGAGAAGACCGCGGAAAAGCTGAGGATCTCGGAGAGCGAGCTGCAGCAGGCCAGCCGCGCGAAGGATGATTTCCTGGCCATGCTGTCGCACGAGCTGCGCACGCCGATGACCGCGATCATGGGATGGTCGCAACTCCTGTTCGCCCCCGATCTCGACGAAGCAACGCACGCCTCAGCGATCGACGCGATCCAGAAGAGCAGCCGGGCGCAGGCACAGCTCATCGACGATCTGCTCGATGTCTCGCGGATCACGGCGGGGAAGTTGCGGATCGAGCCGCGTGCGATCGATATCGGGCCCGTCGTCCGGGCCGCGGTCGAGACCGTCGTTCCGGCGGCGAACGCGAAAGGCGTGCGCCTCGACGTGCAGACTCCTTCCGGTCCTGTCCTCGTCAGCGGCGACGGGCAGCGGCTGCAGCAGGTCTGCTGGAACCTGCTGACGAACAGCGTCAAGTTCACGCCGCGCGGTGGAACGGTGACCGTGGCGCTGCGCACTTCGAATCACGACGCGGCGATCGAGGTGCGCGACACCGGCCTCGGAATCGACGCCGATTTCCTGCCGCATGTGTTCGAGCGGTTCCGGCAGGCCGACTCTTCCACCTCGCGCGCGCACTCGGGTCTCGGACTCGGACTGGCGATCGTCAGGCATCTCGTCGAGCTGCACGGCGGCGAAGTCTTCGCGGAGAGCGGCGGCCTTGGAAAAGGCTCGACGTTCCGCGTCGTGCTGCCTCTCCTCAGCATCCGTACTGTGACCGACGAAGGTGGAGACGCCGCGCCGGCCGTGGGAGATGAGTTGCGGAACACGCGCATTCTCGTCGTCGATGATGAGGAGGAAGCCCGCACCTATCTGAGTGCCGTGCTCCGACTCAACGGCGCCGACATTCGTTGCGCCGCCTCCGCGGCGGATGCGCTCGATCTTCTGCAGGCGTGGAAACCGGATCTGATCGTCACCGACATCGGCATGCCCGAAGTCGACGGCTACAGGTTCCTCGAGCGGGTGCGGGCATCGACCGATGAGCGGCTGCGGACGATGCCGGTGATCGCGCTGACGGCGTATGCGCGGCTCGAGGATCGACAGCGCGCGCTGAAGGCCGGTTTTCAGGCGTTCGTGAGCAAGCCGGTGGAGCCGGCCACGCTCCGCGCGGCGATCGTCGACGCTCTGGCGGTGAGCTCCGAGTAGTTTTCGAGACGTTCACAGGGCGCGGCCCACGAATGCTTGACTAGTCAACCATTGACAGGTAATGTATCCGCCTCGATGCCCGCCACCCGCATCCATCAGGAGCTCAAACAGAGCAAACCGTTCCGAACCCGCAAGGAGGAGGCCTCGGTCGCTCTCATGCGCACCGCCGACCTGCTCCGTCGCATGATCGGAACGGTCGTCGAGTCGCGCGGCATCACCGCCCAGCAGTACAACGTCCTGCGCATCCTGCGCGGTGCCGGCGAGCGCGGCCTGCCGACTCTCGAGATCGCGGAGCGCATGATCGAGCAGACCCCCGGCATCACCCGTCTCATCGACCGCCTGGAGGCCAAGAAACTCGTCTCGCGCCAGCGCTGCCCGACCGATCGGCGCCAGGTGTTCTGCCGGATCACCGCAACCGGCCTCAGCCTCGTGAACTCGCTCGATGCCCCGATCCGCTCGGCGGAGGAGCGCGCGCTCTCGTCGATCGCCGCCCGCGAGCTCAATTCGCTGATCGACGTGCTGGACCGCACCCGCGACGGGCTGCGGGCGGCGCTGCGCTTTACTTCGGAATCAAACTGAACGGCAACGTTCGATGAATGGAGGAATCATGAAACGTGTTGTTTTTTCTCTCTCGTTGCTCTTTGCGGCCCTGCCGCTCCTGGCCGATACGTACGCCATCGACAAGAACCACTCCGAGGCGATGTTCCGCGTGCGTCACCTCATGAGCAAGGTGAGCGGCAAGTTCGATGACTTCGCCGGCACGATCAAGGCTGATCCGAAGGACGCATCCGCGTCATCGGTCGAGTTCACGATCAAGACCGCGACGGTCGACACCGGCAATGCCGATCGTGACAAGGACCTCAAGACCGCCAATTTCTTCGACGTCGAAAAGCATCCGGAGATTACGTTCAAGTCGACGTCGATCAAGCCGACTTCGAAGAAGAACGTGTATGACGTGACCGGCGATCTGACGATGCACGGCGTCACCAGGCGCGTCACCATCCCGGTCGAGTTCCTCGGGTTCGCGAAGGATCCATGGGGCAATGACCGCGCCGGGTTCACGCTGAGCACCACGTTGAACCGCAAGGACTACGGCATCAACTGGAACAAGGCGCTCGACAGCGGCGGCTACTTGCTGAGCGACGACGTCGACGTCACCGTCAACATCGAAGCCGTGAAGAGCAAGGCCGACGCGGCCGGGGAAAAGAAGGGGCAGTAGTACCGGAAGGTTCCACGTCATCCTGAGCCGCGCAGTCGGCGAAGGATCTCAGGACGCGTAATTTGAGATCCTTCGCTTCGCTCAGGATGACGTGCCGACCTACTGCACGGCCTGCAGCGCCTTCTCCGTCGCCGTCAGCAATGCCTGTGGTCCGACCGGCGATCCGGTCGCGTGAATCATCCATTGATCCGGTGTGACGTTGCCGTAGCTCGCCATCCGCTCGAACTCTTTTCCGATGTTCCCGGCCTTCTCCATCTGTCCCTCGATCTGAAACGCGATCAGATGTCCGATCGGATAATCGGGCAGGTACATGAAGTTGTTCACCATGTGCGCGTAGATGCCGAGGAGCACGACGTCGCGCTTCTTGAAGACCGGCGCGTAGTACCTGTTCCACACGTCCTTCGAGATCTTCACCACCGCGTCGCGCAGCTCTGGCGCCGTGGCGTTCGGGTGGTCGTACATCCAGTGCCACATCGTCATCTCCACGAGCGCCGAGCCGGCGATCTCGTAGGTTCCCCAGAAGTCGTTCAGGGTCTTCAGCGCTTCGGATTCGGCCGATGGCTTCGTGAGGCCGAGGAGCTCGAGGTCTTTGTTCTGGAAGACGAAGGCGAGCGCTTCGGTGAACGCGGTGTTCGGCACGCCCGACAGCGACGTGTAGTCGATCATGTTCAGCGAGAACGTCTGCTCGACGTTGTGTCCCATCTCGTGCACCGCGATGTTGTAGCCCTTGTAGTCCATGCCTTCCGCGGCGACGCGGGTGCGGAGATGTGGATGATCGGCGCGGCGGCCGGCGCCGAGGGCGTGCCCTGAGCCGCGCGCGGGATCGACGACGATGTTGTCGGCCAGCAGCTTCGCGCGCTCCGGCGAGAAGCCGAGCTTCGCAAAGAGGTTCGCCATGTCGTTCTTGTATGAGTCCGCGTTCGGATAGCGCTTGCGGACGATCTCGTCGAGCTGCGCCTCGCTGTACTGCGATCGCGGACGGAAGCCGTTGTACCAGATGTCGAACGGCTCCAGCGGGCGGCCAAGGCGTTTCTCGATCAGTGCTGCGATGCGCGCGACGTGCGGCGATGAAAGCACGCTCTCGAACATCGCCTTCACGCGCTCCTCGGGAATCTGCCGGTCTTCGTCGAAGCGGCGCGCGATGTGTGTGGGTGCGGTCGGCGAGTAGGGATCGACGAGTTTCGCCGCGCGGAAGGTCTTGAGAATCATCGCGTAGCGCGTGCTCGGCTCGGGCGTGTTGCTCGCGAACGCAGCCTGCTTCAGGGCGCGGCCGCTGTCGTTCACGTCGGAAGGGCGCACATCGTTCGTGAACGGGTTCCAGTCGATGATCGGGTTGTCGACAACGGCCTGAGGGATCGACTGATCGACGATGCGCTCCATCACGCGCTGAATCGTGCGCTGCTTCGCGAGACCGTTGTCTTTGTCGCTGTAGTCCGCCTTGATCTCGTCGCGCAGGTTCCAGTGCTCGAGCAGCCGCATCTTCGGCGGGAAGAGGCGCCGGCCCTTGTCGTCGACGAGATGATGCATCCAGATGTTGTACGTGGCCACGTACTGCGAAGCCTCGGCGCTCGCTTTGCCGATGGCCAGGCTCACGTCGGCAGGGACGCGCTTCGAGAATCGCTGCGCGAGCTTCGTCTCTGCCCACTGACGGCGTGACCACTTGTCGCCTTCGGTCAGCCGTTGCTGCAACGAGGTGAGTGGAAAGTTGAGCAGCACGGTGAACGCGAGCTTGTTTTCGAACAGATCGTCGTTGATGTGCGCCGATGGGTCGTACGCGGCCATCAGTTCATCGAACGGGTAGATCGTTCCGATATCGAGATCGGACTGCTGGCGCCAGTCGCGCGCGATCTCGTTCATGTGGCCGTCGATCGACTCGAGCGCGAGCTCCATCCGCTTGAAGAGCTGCTCGCGCGCGTCGCCGGTGAAGTAATTCGCGAGCGCGAGCTCTTCGAACGCCTGCCCATCGCCATCTTCCGCGCGCCAGAAATCCGCAACCTGCTGCACGCCGCGGTGAATGTTCGCGCGCTCGCTCTGGCCATACTTCGCGACGAGCTGCGTCTCCACGCGATCGACCGGAAGAGAGGGTTGTGTAATGGCCATGAATAATGCGAGTGCGGAAAACATGAGGCCAGATGTTCTCACGATTCCCTGTCATTCCGAGCGTAGCGAGGAACCTGGCGTGGCGGGCGGCACGAAGTTCATGCGTCGAGCCACCCATACCTCCAGGTCCCTCGCTCACGCTCGGGATGACACGAATGACATCACTTCCTCTTTTTCGTCCGATGTGTCGCCCGCGCGGTCCACGGATCCTCCGGCCACGGATGCCTCGGATACCTGCCGCGCAGTTCCTTGCGCACCTCGGGGTAGGTGTTCGTCCAGAAGCTCCGCAGATCGCAGGTGACCTGCACCGGTCTGCCGTTCGGCGCCAGCAGCGCGAACGTAACCGGCGTCTCGTTCTGTCCGATGCGAGGCGTCTCCGCCAGGCCGAACAGCTCCTGCAGCTTCGCCTCGGCCATCACGCTGCCGTCTTCGCGATATTGCAATCGCGCGGAGCGGCCGCTTGGTAGTGCGATCGATACCGGCGCCAGGCGATCGAGCTTCTGACGCAACGCGTGCGGGATCGCGCCCGCGGAAATTTTGACGTTCGCGAAATCGGCGCGGCGCTGCAATTCGGGATCGACTTCGACGATGGCGGCGAGGATCGCGGCCGCCTCCGCCGGATCGACCGGCACCTGTTGCTGGCGAAGCAGCAGCGCGTCGGACCACACGCGCTCGAATGCGCGGACCCGGCGGTCATGCAGCTCGTGCACGACCTCACGGCGCGTCGGTTCCAGCCACTCCCGCTCGACTCGCACCGCCTCGGCGACAACGCCGTTGCGGATCTCGAGGGCGACGACGAACTCGCCGCCGGGATCCGCGTCCGGTGCGAATCTCGCTCCGGTTCCGGTCGCCAGCAGCAGCCCTTCGCCGCGTCGCATCGCCACGCGATCGGGGTAGCCGGCCAGAACGGCGCGCGGCAGCTCCACGCCATCGCCCTGGATGACGCGATGCGCGATCGCGCTCAGCTCGCGCACATGCGACACGTCGGCGGCGCGGCGTCCTTCGGACAGGCGCGCTGCGAGCTCGACCGATTCCGGCGATCGGCCGGCTGCGATCAACATGCGGCCGAGGCGCGGGTGGAGCGGCAGCTCGCGCATCTGTTCGCCGATCCCGGTGAGTTGCCGTCCTTCGATGGCGCCGAGGCGCCGCAGGAGGTCGAGCGCGGCGGTGATGCGTTCTTCTCGCGGGCGATCGAACCAGTCGAACGTCATCGGATCGCCGCCCCACGCGACGATGTCGAGCACCGTGGACGTGAGATCCACGCGATGGACGTCCGCGTCGCCGTGGGGCCGCAACACGTCACGACGGTCCCACAGCCGAAAGGCGCGCCCCGGCCCTGTCCGTCCGGCGCGACCGGTGCGCTGCTCGGCGGAATCCGCCGCGATCCGCTCGAGGATCAGATGATCGATCGCCGTCTCAGCGTTATAGCGGAGCACCTTGTGGAGTCCGGAATCGATGACGTCGGTCACGCCTTCGACGGTCAGCGAAGTCTCCGCGATGTTCGTCGCGAGAATCACTTTTCGCCGGCCGGCGGGAGCGAGCGCGCGCTCCTGCTCGCCGACGTCGAGCGAGCCGTGGAGCGGCAGGACGAGCGCGTCGATGCTCCCCAGCTCCGAACGCGTGCGTTCGATCTCGCGCGCTCCAGGCAGAAACGCGAGGATGTCGCCGCGCGCGGCGGGAAGGACCTCGCGCACCGCCTGCGCCATCGTCAGTCCCGGCTTGTACTGCAGGTCGACCGGGTATCGGGCCGCGTCGATCGCGAAGACCCTCGCGCCGCCGAGGAAGTCCGCGACGGGTTCTGCCTCCAGGGTTGCCGACATCACGACCACCGCGAGGTCATCGCGCGACATCGCCGCCTGCCGCACCATCGCCAGCGCGAGGTCCGCGTGAATGCTCCGCTCGTGAAATTCATCGAGCACGACGACGTCGAAGTCGCTCAACAGCGGATCGGACTGCAGGCGCGCGGTGAGAATGCCTTCCGTCGCGACGAGAAGCCGCGTGCGCTTCGAGAAGCGGCGCTCGAAGCGGATCTGCCATCCGATCTCTTCGCCGATCGTCCAGCCCTGCTCGCCTGCGATGCGGCGCGTCAGTGCGCGTGCGGCCACTCGGCGGGGCTGCAGCAGGATCGTCCGCCCGTTCGCCGCGAGCGCGGGCGGGATGCGCGTCGTCTTGCCTGATCCCGGCGGCGCGACGATCACCGCGGTGCGCTGCGCATGCACGTGGGCGGCGATCTCGCCCACGTGCTCGTCAATCGGGAGCGGCATTTGCAACATCAGAGGGATTATGGCGAACCGCAAGAACGATGACGACATTGATTACCGCGCCGAGGGCGAAGCTCCTCCGCATGAGAAGGACGATCCAACGGCGAAGGGCTACGACCAGGCCGCACACAGCGGGCCGAGTCGCTTCGGCGTGCCGGAGGGCAACGGCGGCGTGTTCGGCACGACCGGCGGTGGCACGTACCAGGGCGGGCTGCACGTCGACGAGCAGGAAAAGGAGAAGGATTCCACGGACGGAGGGAAGTGAGGAGTGTGGCGCCGCCGACCTCGGCGGCGCTGACGCGCCGCATCGCCGCCGAGGTCGGCGGCGCCACACAACGTCACTTCACCTCGATGCGGTCGAGATCTTTTCCCACCACGATCGGGCCTTTGAACGCTTTCGCCGCGCCCTCGCGGAACGTCGCGTCCTGATTGCCGGGAACGAGATGCGTGAGCACGAGCTTCTTGACCTTCGCCTCGGCCGCGATCTGGCCGGCTTCCTCGGCGCTCGTGTGGTAGTGCTTCAGCGGGGCCGCGACCTCGGGCTTATCAACGCGATCGAAGTGCTCGGGGAGATATGCCTCCAACACGAGGACGTCGGCGCCGCGCGCATAGCGGATGAGATTCGCGTTCGGCCGCGTGTCGCCGGAGATCACGATCGACCTGCCATGTGAATCGAAGCGATATCCGAACGCCGGCTCGACCGGCTTGTGATCCTCGAGAAACGCCGTCACCTTCACTTCGCCATCGTCGTAGACCACGCCCTCTTTCACCTGATGCGCGGTGATCGTTGCCCCGGCGGCCGGATGTTTCTCGAGGAGGTCCCGGCGGATGTGGATGTCAGCCTCGAAGAACTGCAGCATCGCGGTGGCGAGCTTGCCGATCCCCTCCGGTCCGTAAAGCGGCAGCGGCGTGGCCTTCCTGCCGAACTGCCACGACGTGATGAAGACATCGGGGAGCCCCGCGGTGTGATCGGAATGCAGATGGGTGATGAACACGCCGCGCATGTCTTCGTACTTCAACGGTGTCGCGGCGATCCGCATCGTCGCGCCCCGGCCGGCATCGATGAGAAACCACTTGTCGCCGATGATCACAGCGGTTGCAGCGCCCGCGCGGTTGGGATCGGGCCGCGAAAATCCGGTGCCCAGCAGCAGGACGGTGATGATCGCGGTCTTCATCGTTTTTCAATTTTCAATTTTCAATTTTAAATTCTTCAACACGAACTGGTCATACACGATCTGCGACCACGACTCCATCCGATCGCGCAACGCGGCAAGGTCGCCAACAGCCACCCATCGTCCTGTCATCTTCTCCGTCTCGCGCACGCTCACACGCGGTGCCTCGGGCTCGAGCAGATGGACGGCGCCGAGGTGGACGCGGCCGACTTCGGTGGTCTCGTCGTTCAGGATGCCAATGAATTGCAGCTCGTACAGTGAATCGACAGCGACCTCTTCTTCCAGCTCCTTGAGCAGCCCGGCGGCCAGATCGTGTCCCGGATTGACGTGGCCGCCGATGCCGAGGGAAAGCTTGTGGTGGAGACGCGCCTCGGACTGTTTCGGCGTTCGCTCCAGCACGAAGTACGCATCGCCATGACGGATGATCACGTACGGAATGATCTGGCGATACTCGGGCGAGACTTCGGCGGTCGCACGCGCGATGAACGTATGTCGCGCGGCGATCAGACCGAGGATGGCATCGGTGGAATCGCGAATGAGAGCGGCGCGGCGGCCGGCGATGAACGGCGCCAGCTCCGAGGTGGCGGCGACCATCACGTCTTCGTGTTTCATCGATGCACCAGCGCGAGAGTCGCGTCGTGCAGCAGGCCGTTCGTCGACAGTCCGCTCCCGCCGTCGGCGCGCTCCTCTCCGGTGAGGTCTGTGAACCGCCCGCCCGCTTCCTCGACGATGATCTGAATTGCGGCCATGTCCCACAACGATACTTCCGGTTCGATGGCGATCTCCGCCGCCCCTTCGGCGACGAGCATGTGCGACCAGAAGTCGCCGAACCCGCGCGTCCGGGCGCAGCGTCGCGACAAGGACAGGAACGCCTCCGTGAGGCCGAAACGATCGAAGTCGGTCACGGAGTCGCAGCAGAGCTGCGCGTGATCGAGCTGATCGACTGTCGAGACCGAGATGCGCCGGCCGTTGCAGAAGGCTCCTTCGCCCGCCGCGGCCCACCACCGTTGATGAATCGCGGGAGCGGCGACAACGCCGACGATCAGCGCGCCGTGTTGCTCGAGCGCGATGAGCGTCGCAAACACCGGAATGCCGCGGATGTAGTTCTTGGTCGCGTCGATCGGGTCGACGATCCATCTTCGATCGGCGGGACCGCCGGCGCCGAACTCTTCTCCCACGATCGCATCGGCCGGCCGCTCGCGTTTCAGGTGCAGGCGGATCATGCGCTCCACATCCTCATCGACTTCCGACACCGGCGTGCGGTCGGCTTTTGTCCGGACGACGAGCGAGGGCGACTGGAAGTGCCGCATCGTGAGGACGTCGCTCTCGTCCGCCATCGCGAGCGCGAGTTGGAGATCGTTGTTCATGGCACCGGATCCTGCGCCACGCTGGCCATCATGAGGGGCGAGACTATCAAACAAGCAAGATGAACGATGAACGATGAACGATGAACAAAACCGCGTTGACTGTTCATCGTTCATCCTTCATCGTTCATCGTTCGTGAACGGGATTCTTCTTCTAATCGCACTCTACGCGAACGCCAACGACAACACTCTCCGCTGGGGCGGTGATGCCGAGGGAGGCGCGCCGTACGTCGAGGCCGATTCGAACGATCCGGCGATGGTGCACGGGTATGACATGGAGGTGGCGGAGGAGCTGGCGAAGGGCCTGGGACGGAAAGCGCAGTTCGTGCAGGTCGCGTTCACGTCGATCGATCAGTCGGTGGCGCGCGGTGACTTCGACATCGGCATGAGCGGCGTGGAGGACACGCCGCCGCGACGGACTGCGCTGGCCGCGACGATTCCGTACTTCGAATTCCACGAGGTGCTGTCGGTCCGTCCCGGCGATGGCGATCGCTTTAGCACGCTGCACGATCTTCGCGGACGCCGCGTCGGCACCCTCGGCGGAACGATCGCGTACGACATCCTTCTGCAGTCGCAGAAAACGGGCGGGGTGGATGTCATCTCGTATGACGACGACGTGCATCCGTACGAGGATCTCAAGAACGGGCGCCTCGATGCGGTGCTGCTCGACAACATCATCGCGGAGCGCTCGCTGCGCCGCACTGGCGGGTTCGTCATTCAACCGCAGCCGATCGCGACCGGCCATTACATCGCCGTGCTCGCGCGCGAGAACACGGCACTGCGCGATCGCGTCGACGAGATTCTGCGAGCGCGTATGCGTGACGGCACGCTGGAGCGCATTTATCGCAAGTGGAACATCTGGGACGCGTATCAGCAGCCGTTCTTCGATCGGGTGCTCGCGCAAGGTGCGAAGACCGCCGCTGTGGCGCCGGCGGTTCAGCCGCGAACTTCGCAGGTCATCGTGAGCTACATCCCCGCTCTGCTTCGCGCGTCGGTCATCACCATCGTTCTCTCATGCGCGGCGATGGCGCTGGCGATCGCCGCCGGCGTGCTCATCGCCAGCGGACGTGTTTACGGAGGACGGATCCTCCGAGTGCCGCTCACGATGTATGTCGAGGTCGTGCGGGGCACGCCGGTGCTGCTGCAGCTCTTCGTTCTCTACTACGGTCTCTCCGCCGTCATTCGCCTCCCAGCCTTCATCGCCGCACTCCTCGGCCTCGGTCTGAATTACGCGGCGTACGAGAGCGAGATCTATCGCGGCGCGCTGGAAGCCGTTCCCCGCGGTCAGCTCGAGGCGGCGCGCACGCTCGGTCTGACGGAGCGGCAGGTGTTCTCGCTCGTGCGCGGTCCGCAGGCATTTCGCCTCGCGCTCGCGCCGATGACGAACGACTTCGTGGCGCTGCTCAAAGACTCGTCGCTCGTCTCGGTGATCACGGTCGTCGAGCTGACGAAGCAGACTTCGATCTTCGCCGCGAACATCGGAAGCTGGGTCATCCCGGGTGCGCTGTGCGCCGCGCTCTATCTGGCGATGTCGTTGCCGCTCGGCCGGCTGGCGCGCTCTCTCGAGACGCGATGGAGGGCGGCGTCGGAATGAGCGCGGTGCTGCGAATCGAGGGATTGCGCCTCCGGCGCGGTCCGCGCGAAATCCTGCGGGGCGTCGCCCTCGCCGTGCAGCGCGGCGAGCTCGTTGCGCTGATGGGACTCTCCGGCGGCGGCAAGACCACGATTCTGCGCAGCATCGTCGCACTCGAGCCGTTCGACGACGGCGTGATCGATGTCGACGGCGTCGTGCTCCGGCCGCGCGGAGGGACGCCCAAGTCCGCGATGCGCGCACTCCGGCGACACGTCGGAATGGTGTTTCAGCTGCACTATCTGTTCGATCATCTCAGTGTGCTCGACAACGTGACGCTCGCCCCTCTGCATGTCGCGCATGTAACGCGGCCGGACGCCGAACGGCGCGCGGACGCGCTGCTGGAGTCGCTCGGGGTTGCGCATCGCCGCCGCGCGTTCCCTCGCCAGCTGTCGGGCGGAGAGGCGCAGCGGATCGCGATCGCGCGCGCGATGGCCATGGATCCGCCGCTGCTCCTGATGGACGAGCCGACGGCGTCGCTCGATCCGGCCCGGCGCTTCGAGCTCGGCGAGACCCTCGTGAAGTTGACGGCGGACGGTCGCACGCTCATCGTGACGACCCATGACGATGACTTCGCGCGCGATTTCGCGACGCGCGTCATCATCCTCGCCGACGGCGAAGTCGTGGAGGAGGGAGACCCCCGCAGCGTCTTGACGAACCCGCAGCATCCGGCGACACGCGCGCTTTTGAACGAGAAGCCTGCGAACTGAATGGTTGCGCTGCTCTACTTCCTGACGGCGGCGATTCTGCTGTGGCTCGCCGATCGCTACGTGGTGCCGGTCTCACGCGGCGCCGCGATTGCGCTGCTTCTGCTGCCGCTCTGCTTCACCGGGCGCGCGCTCCTCACCGGAAAGGTCATCGCACCGCTCGATCTCGCGTCCATGACGCCGCCGCTGAGCGACTACGCGCAGGAGATGGGTACCGTCAAAGTCAAGAACCCCATCCTTGGCGACGTCGTGCTGCAGATGATGCCCTGGCGCGAGGCAGTCCGCCGCGCGATCGCTGCAGGGGAGTGGCCGCTCCTCAACCGCTACGAGCAGTGCGGCGACGATCTCGGCGGATCGGCGCAGGCGGTCTTCTCGCCGCTGACGGCACCGGGCTTTCTCCTGCCGACGGCGCTCAGCTTCACGTGGACCGCCGCGATCGGATTCTTCGTCGCCGGCCTGTCGACGTTCCTCCTGGCGCGCTCGCTTGGATGCAGCATCACCGCATCGCTGGTCGCTTCGATCGCGTTCATGTTCGCGGCGGTGACCATCAATCTCATTCTCCTGCCGATGGCGATGTCGTGGGCGCTGCTGCCATTCGTCCTCGTCGCGCTGCAGAGGGTCGTCCGCGCGCCGTCGGTGCGCACGACGGTCGTTCTCATCGTCGCGCTGGTGCTGGAAGTGATGGCCGGACATCCGGAGACGACGCTGCACGTCGTGGCGATCGGAGCGGCGTATGGAATGTTCGAGCTGGTGCGCGCGTCGCGGCGCGCTGCCGCGGTCGTTGCCGTGGTCTGTGCCGGCATTCTGGCGCTGTTTCTCACTGCGATCGCGCTGATGCCGATGCTCGATGCGATCCAGCAGTCGGGCGAATGGCTCGTCCGCACGTGGTACGCACAGGCGCCTCTGCGCGTGGCGAAAGGATTCGTCGAGGCGGCGGCGATCAGCGATCTCTTCCCGTTCGTCCGGCCGCAGTATCGCGACTTTCTCCTGCCGCGCGCCGAAGCGGGCAGCATCGTGCTGGCGCTGGCGATCGGTGCCCTGGCGACGGTACGGCGGCGCGAGGTCTGTTTTTTCGCGGGCCTCGCCGTGGTCGCATTCCTCCTGGGCATCGATTCGTGGCCGCTCGCGCATCTGTTTCACTCGTTGCCGCCGTTCGATCGCGCGTTGAACGACCGCGTCGTCTCCGCGGTGCCGTTCGCCTTGGCGATGCTCGCCGCGTTCGCGATCGATCACGCCCCGTCGCGGCGCGTGTTCAACATCGCGATCCTCCTGCTGCTCGTGATCGGCGGCGGGGTGGCGTGGTTCCGAGAGAGCGGCCCCATCGATGTGCAACGCGTGTTCGCCGAGACAGTGCCGCTCGCTGCCGCGGCGGTCGTCATCGGCTTCGTCCGGCGCGAGGTCGCTGCCGGCGTGCTGGTCGCGCTGCTTCTCGCGCAACGCATCATCGGCGACGCGTCGCTCCTGCCGGTCTACCCGCAGCGAGCGGCATTTCCGCCGTTACCCGTGCTGCAACCGCTCGCGTCCGTGCGCGAGCCGTTCCGTTTCGTGGCGAAGGGTGTGCTGTTCCTTCCGAATCTCCCGACGATGTACGGGCTCGAGGACGTTCGTGCGTCGACACCGATCACATTCGCTGCGTATGCCGAGACGTTTCCGCTCTGGCTCGAGCGGCGCGGATTCGGCGAGGTGAACGACATCGCGAACCCGATGCTGGCGATGATGAACGTGCGATACGCGCTGATCGCCCGCGGCGACCAGGCCCCCGCCGGGTGGCGCGGCATTGCGGAGACTGGCTCGTCGCGGCTGATCGAGAACCCGAATGCGCTGCCGCGCGCGTTCATCCCCCGCCTGATCCGTTTCGGCCGCACGGGAGAGCAGGAGCTCGCCGAAATGAAAGAGCAGCGCGACTTCGGTGAAAGGGCCTGGATCGCCGCGCTTCAGCCATCGGAGATCGAGAACGGCCGCGGGCGCGTCGTCGCGCAGAACGCGAAGCTCGGCCTGCGCCTGAACGCCGAGATGGAGAGCGCCGGGTACATCGTGATCAGCAACGCCGCGTGGCGCGGCTGGCGCGCGTATGTCGACGGAGGCGCCGTCAAGCCGCTGCGGGCGAATCACGCTTTTCTGGCGGTGCACGTGCCGGCCGGGCGGCACGAGGTCGATCTGCGGTATCTGCCTGCGTCTTTTGTACGCGGGCGAGCTGTTTCCGTCGCCACGCTCGTTTTGCTGATGGGAGCGGGCGCTGTTCTTCGCCTGAGGAAATTGAAAATTGAAAATTGAAAATTGAAAAAAGAGACCGTGCGGCTGCAGACGCCTTTTTTTTTCAATTTTCAATTTTCAATTTTCAATTTATAACACCGCCCATGCTTTCACTCGTCCTGGCTACCGCTCTCACGATCACGGACTATTCAACGCTCCTGCAGCCGTCATCGCCGCGCTTTTCTCATGACGGTAAGAGGATCGTTTTCGTCGTCACCCGCGCAGACCTGGACCGCAGCGTTTACGACTCCGATCTGTGGATATCCAACGCCGATGGCTCGAACCTCGTGCGACTCACGCGCAGCGACGCCAACGACGCGCAACCGACATGGTCCCCTGACGGCAGGCGCATCGCATTCACGTCGGATCGCGATGGCGGGCGCAATGCGCTCTGGCTGATCGATCCGAACGGCGGCGAGCCATGGAAGCTGACGGGCGAGGGCGGGGCGATCAGCAACTTCGAATGGTCGCCCGACTCGAAATCGCTCGCCTTCGTCATGGGCGACCCTCCCTCGGCCGATCAGGAGAAGCGGACGAAGGAGCGGGACGACGCGCAGGTCGTCGGCGAGAGCCCGCGGCAGTGGCACCTCTACATCGTCGACGTCGAGTCGCAGCGCGTCCGTCGCATGACGGGTGGCGCGTTCTCGATCGACCATCCCTCGTGGTCGCCTGATGGGAAGCGCATCGTCATGGAGCGCATGCCCGCCAACGCTGCCGGCGACTGGTACCTCACCGATCTCTACACGATCTTCACCGACGTCGAATGCGACTCGAACTCGTGCCCGAACATGACGCCGATCGTCGTGAGACCCGGCACCGACGCGTACGGTCACTTCTCGCCGGACGGCAAATGGATCGCATTCTTCAGTGCCGGCGGCGTGTTCGACTGGTTGCACGAGACGGAGATCTACGTCGTGCCGGCAGCGGGCGGAACACCGCGACTCGTCTCGCGCGACTACAACCGCTCGCCGAACGACATCATCTGGAGCAACGATTCGCGCACCATCTTCTTCGAAGGGCCGTGGAACACGACCTGGCAACTCTTCCGGGTCGGCGTGGACGGCACCGGCTTCTCGCGCGTCACGAACCTCGAAGGTCTCGCGGCCGACGTCGATATCGATGCCGAACAGCGCCGCTTCGTGTTCATTCAGCAGACGCTGACGACGCCGCCCGAGGTGTATGTGTCGGATGTGGCGAGGTTCGCGCCGCGGCAGCTCACGCATCTCAATGATGCCTATCGCGATCGCACTCTCGGCGCGACGCGCGTCATTCGCTGGAAGAATCCGAAAGACGGTCTGGAGATCGAAGGTCTGCTCACTCTGCCGGTCGGCTACGAGGCCGGCAAGCGATATCCGCTCCTCACGTTCGTCCACGGCGGCCCGGCCTCCCGCTTCGATCAGGGCTTCCTCGGTTACCTCGGCCACCTCTACGCGCCGCACGCGCTCGCGGCGAACGGATTCGCCGTCCTCAGGCCGAATCCGCGCGGCACCGGCGGCTACGGTCAGCAGTTCCGCGAGGCCAATCGCAACGACTGGGGCGGCATGGACTGGGTCGACATCAACGCCGGCATCGACAAGGTCATCGCCGACGGCATCGCCGATCCGGGTCGCATGGGTCTGATGGGTTGGAGCTACGGAGGATTCATGGCGTCATGGGCGATCGGTCACAGCGATCGCCTGCGCGCGATCAGCATCGGTGCGCCGGTTGTCGATCTCCTCAGCTTCCACGGCACGACGGACATTCGCGATTTCATCCCGAGCTATTTCCGCGGAAACGGCGCGCCGGCGCCCTCTCCTGCGCCGCTGTCGCTCGACCTCGTGCGCGAGCACAGTCCGCTGTGGCATCTGCGACCCACGAAGGCCGCGGTTCTCATTCAGCACGGAGAAGCGGACGATCGCGTGCCGACGTCGCAGGGCACGATGCTCTATCGCATGCTCGATGAGCTCGGCGTGAACGTCACGATGGTGACGTATCCGCGCGCGCCGCACGTGCCCCACGAGCCGAAGCAGCGCATCGATGTGGCGCGCCGCAATCTCGAGCTGTTCCGCCGATACGTGCTCAATGACGGATCGCAAGCGCAACCGTCATCGTCAGGCCGATCGCAATGACGAAGGCGCGCACGAATCGGCGGCCGAGCCGCCGCGCGAGCCGCGCGCCCGCATAGCCGCCGATGATCGACGTGAAGGCCATGATGCCCGCATCGCGCCACACGACTGCGTGTGAGAACGCGAAGTAGATCGCCGCCACTCCGTTGATGCAGATTGCCAGGAGGTTCTTCAGCCCGTTCATCTGGTGCAGATCGCGGAGGCCGATGAGTCCAAGCGCGGCGAGCATCAGGATTCCCATGCCCGCGCCGAAGTATCCGCCGTACACGGAGACGAGGAATTGAAAGACGAACGCGAAGGCGATGCTGCCGCGTGTTCGTTTCTCATGCGCCGCGGCGAACATCGGGATGCGCTTCGCGATCGCTTCCTGCGCGGCCAGGAGGATCGTCGCCCCCAGGATGAGGAGCGGAACGATGCGGGCGAACGTCTTTTCCGGCGTGCGGAGGAGCAAGACGGCGCCGGTGATGCCGCCCAGGAGCGCGGGAATCGTCAGCAGAAACAGCCAGCGATCGAGCGATGCGATCTCACGGCGAAACCCGATCACTCCTGCCAGTGATCCCGGCCAGATCGCGACGGTATTCGTCGCGTTGGCCAACACGACCGATCGCCCGATCCAGACGAGAGCGGGGAAGGAGAGGAGCGTCCCGCCGCCCGCGATCGAGTTGATGACTCCCGCCGCGAACGCTGCGGCGGCGATGACGATGACATCCAGCACGAGCGGTGGATGGTAGCAGCCCTCGGTCAGGCAATCAGCGCGTTCACCGTAATCCCTCCGCCACGTATAGATCCGACAGCGTGCGCAGTGCGCTATACGCATAGGCGCCGCCGTCGGGCGTGACGGCTACGGGCGAGATCTTGTAAACGCCCGCCGGATCGGTGGGAGAGAAACGTTTCCACAGCTCGCGCGCGCCGGTGAGGAGGTTGACGCGGTAGACCTGCGCCGGCAGCGAGGTGGGGCGGTACACGTAGAGAGCATTGCCGTCCGCTGAGAAGGCGATCGGCACCTCGCCCTTCTGCGCGCCAATGACCGGGGCGGGAGAGCGGCTGCCGGCCACCGGATACAGCGCGATCGTCTCCTGTGAAGTCATTCCCGCGACGGTGCGGCCATCGGGTGAGATCGCGAAGGGCCGGATGCTGTTCGACCAGATGTTCTCCGGCGTGATCGGGGTGACCGTCTCGTCGAGGATGTCGATCACATGCAACTGGTATCCCTTGTTCGGCAGCGCGCCGCCGATCACGACTCGGTGGTTGTCCGGGAACCACGCGGCGCCGAAATCGAAGTTGCCGGTGAGCTTCAACTCGCGCTGCTCGCCCGCCGCGGTGGGGAGGAGCACGAGCTTGCTCGCGACGTGTGTGAGCGCGTACTTGCCGTCGGGCGAAAGGCCGTCGCCGTAACCGTCGCCGATGCGCACCGGCGTCGCCGCGTCGACCTTTCGGAGATACACGGCGCTGCCCTTGCCGCCGCCTTCGCGCGTCTCGTTGAACAGGATCGTCTTGCCGTCCGCTGAAAGATCGGCCAGCACCGACCAGTCGAGCCACGACACGTCGCGTTCCGTTGGATCGTCGGGCGGTTGATATTCGAGCGCCGCGCGCCACATCCCGTTCGACAGAAGAACGGACCCGTTCTGCGCGATGTCGAACAGCTTGGCCGATCCGGTGAGCCGTTCGACGAGCCGCACGTCGCCCTTCATCGAGACGGCGTACAGCGACGGCGGCGCGGCGGTGTCGGTGCCGCTGATCCAGATCTCCTGTCCGTTCGGATTCCAGGCCAGACCCGTCGCACCGCGACTCCAGCCGCGGGCGATGGCGACCGGCTGCTTCTTATCGATGATCGCGATGTCGTTCTGCCCGCCGTACTGCTCGAGGAACCCGATGCGATTACCGTCCGGCGAGAGCCGGAGCTCCTTGATGAGATGCACCGTCTCATATCGGACGGTGCCGATCGGGTACTCGATCCTGAACTTGTCGTTCGCAAAACGGATGATCGCGAGAGTCGATCCGTCGGGCGACCAGTCGGCCTGCAGCACGTCGTTCGCCACTTCGCGCGGCACGCCGCCCGCCAGCGGCACTCGCGCCAGTGTGCCGAGGTTCGTCAGGCGATCGCGGCGGAGAAGGACGGCTAATTCGGTTGTCTTCGCGATCGACAGCAGCTCGGCATCAGGAGTGCCCAGTGGGCGCGCTTCCGGGCTCCGCCGGTTCGCGATGAAGACCTCCGCCGGTTTTCCATCCCACGCCGCGCTGTAGACGATCGTCTCGCCATCGGAGGAGAAGCGCGCGCCGTGGACGTCGCCGCGCCGGAACGTCATCCGCTTGAACGACACTTCCGGCGGCTTCTCCTTCGTGCGATTCGCGTAGTACCAGCCGCCGATCGCGGCGCCGACGGTCGCGACGACGAAGAGGATCGCCAGCAGAACCGGCGAGACCCGCTTCGGCCTCACCGCGGCGATCGTTCGCGTGCGAGGCATTGCCGGCCCGCGCATCGTCTGCGGCGGCGCGATCGTCCCCGTTTTGCCAGCCGTCGCCGGCGCGGCGGCGCCAGTCGCGGCGACCGCACCGGTCGGCACCATCGGCGTGCGCGTATTCGAAAGCGTTCCCGGACTGGAGAACGTCGAGAACGTCTCGAGGTTGAACGCCAGATCGCGCGCGGTCTGGAACCGGTGATCGCGATCCTTGTCCAGGCATCGCTGCACCAGTTTTTCCAGCGGCTGCGGCACGTTCGGATGCGACTCCATGATGTCCGGCGGATCCTCCTTGAGAATCGCGCTCAGTGTCTCGATCGATGACGCGCGCTTGAACGCGCGCGCGCCGGTGAGCATCTCGTACAGGATCGCGCCGAGAGAGAAGATGTCGGATCGCTGATCGACCGGCTCCCCGCGGACCTGCTCCGGCGACATGTAGCCGACGGTGCCGAGGACCATGCCGGGCTCGGTCGCGGCCATCTGGAACGTCGGACCATCCGCGCCGCGCGTCGGGCTGAGCTTCGCGATGCCGAAGTCGAGGATCTTCACGCGTCCTTCCCGCGTGAGGAAGATGTTCTCCGGCTTCAGATCGCGGTGAACGACGCCCTTCTCATGCGCGGCGGCGAGGCCTGCCGCGATCTGCGATGCGATCTCGACGGTCTTGCGCGGAGGGATGGCGCCGCGTTCGAGCCGGTCGCGCAGCGTCTCGCCTTCGAGCAGCTCGCTGACGAGGAATGGCGTCGGACCCGCGTGGCCGACGTCGAAGATCGTGAGCAGATTGGGATGGTTGAGCATCCCCGTGGCCCGCGCCTCCTGCTCGAATCGCAGCAGGCGCTCCTTGTCGCTCAGCGTGACCGCGGTGAGGACTTTGACAGCGACATCGCGGCCGAGGCGCGTGTCGCGCGCGCGGTAAACGGCTCCCATCCCACCTTCACCCAACACACCCATGATGCGGTAGGGACCGAGCATCGATTCGGCTGGAAGAGGCATGCAGTTTCGATTAAGTGTAGCAGCCGCGCGTTGCGGTGAAGCGGATGGAGGTCACATCGTGCACTCCGTGTTAAGTTCCCCGCGCGTGAAGGAATCCCCACCCGCCCTTCTCAAGATCTGGCTGCTCGTCGTTCTGATCGCCCTCTCCATCCACCTCGGCGGCTACCCGCTGTTCGACGCGGACGAAGGACGGAACGGCGAGGTGGCGCGCGAGATGGCCGCGACGAACGACTACGTTCTGCCGCGCCTCGATACGCTTCCCTATCTCGACAAGCCGATCGTCTACTTCGCTGCCGAAGCTGCGGCGATGGAAGTCCTCGGTCCGACCGAGACTGCGGCGCGGTTGCCGTCGCTCCTCTTCACGTTCGCGACGGCGGCCGTGCTGTGGTGGTTCGCGCGGCGTTTGTGGGGCGAGGAAGAGGCGTGGGTCACGGCCATCGTGTTCCTCTCGATGCCGTTGACGCTGGCGTTCGCGCGGACGGTGATCTTCGACAGCGCGCTGACGTTCTTCGTCGTGGTGGCGATCGTCGCGTTCCATCTCGCGGTCGAAGAAAACCGGCGCTGGTCGATCGTGGCGTGGGTGGCGATCGCACTGGGTGTGCTGACGAAAGGTCCCGTTGCCATCATCCTCCCGCTGTTCGTCGCCGTGCCTCATGCATTTCGACGGAAACGCTCACGTGTGATCTGGCCCGTTACGGGATTCATCGCATTCGCAATCGTCATCGCGCCGTGGGTGTGGGCGGTCACGCGCGTGGTACCCGATTTCCTGCAGTACGTGTTCGTCACGGAGACCGCCGCGCGTCTGACGACGGGAGCACTCAGGCGCACCGGACCGCCGTGGTACTTCCTCCCTTACGTCATCGGCGGCGCGCTGCCGTGGTCGATCGTTGCCTTCGGCGCGTTGAAAGATCCCGGCGATGAAGCAGAGCGGCGGAAGCGATGGTTTCTACTGCTGTGGATCGTCGTGCCGTTCGTCTTTTTCTCGCTGTCGCAGTCGAAGCGCCCCCAGTACATCCTGCCGGTGATGCCTGCGATCGCGCTTCTCGCAGCGCGAAGCTGGACGACGCGAAGATCGGCTGCGGCGGAACGCGTCGCGGCGGTCGTCGTCGGTTTGTTCGGAGTCGTCTTCATCGCCGCTCCGCTTTTCCTTCATCGCGCTCGGATGAAGCCGGAAGTCTCGATCGCCGCGCATGACGTCGCGGTGCCGCTCGGAATCTGCTGCCTGGCCGGCGGTGTGATCGCGTTCGCCCTGGTGCGTGACCGGCGCATCGCTCTGGCGGCGCTCTCGATTCCGGTGATCGTCATCCCCGCACTCGCCAATCCGCTGATGCGCGGCATCGGCGAGCGCCGGTCCGCGAAATCGTTTGTCGCGCGGCTCGAGCCGCGACTCGTTCCGCACACGCGAATCGTGGGCGTCGAAGCGTTCACCGGTTCTCTCGCCTTCTACCTGCGGCGACCGATCGTCGTCATCACTCCCGACGCCGAGGAGTTGACGAGCAACTATCTCGTCCGCCACTACAGCCGATTCGCGAACGACGCGCGATCGACGATCCGTCCGCCGGCGGCTCTCGACGCGGAGATCAGAGCCTGCTGCGAACCGCGCATCTACATCGTTCGAAATGACGACACCACAAATCGCACGCGACTGGAAAGCCACGGCCTGCGGCAGATTGCCGACAGTGCGCACCTCGTCGCGTATGAGCCGTCTACAATGCCTCCGCCTACCGGACGGCCCTGAGAGCTGAGAGCTGAGAGCCGAGAGCTGACAGACAAATGTGCGGCATCTACGGAATCGTCGCTGAGGAAGGCAGCGCGCTGCGGCACCCCGAAGTCCTGGACTTCATGGGCGCGGCGCTGCGCCACCGCGGTCCCGACGGCCGGGCGGTCCTGACGAATCCTCGTGCAGTGATCGGGACCGAGCGCCTGCGCATCATCGATCTGCACGAACGCGCCGATCAGCCGTTCGCCGCACCCGATGCGCAGGTCTGGCTCGAGTGCAACGGCGAGATCTACAACGCCGCGTCGATCCGCGCGCAGTTTCCCGATTATCCGTACCGCTCACACTCGGATGTCGAGACGATCCTGCCGCTGTACCTGGCCAGGGGGCCGTCGGCCGTTCCGATGCTCGACGGCATGTTCGGCCTGGCGATCTGGGACAACCGCACGAACACGCTGCTGCTGGCGCGCGATCGCGCGGGCGAGAAGCCGCTGTTCTACGCGCGCGTCGGCAACGAAGTGCTCTTCGCTTCGGAGCTGCAGTGTCTCCTCGGGCATCCCGACATCTCGCGCGATCTCGATCCCATTGCTGTCGCGGAGTATCTCCGCCTCGGATACGTGCCCGAGCCGCGCACGATGTTCACCGCCATCCGCCGCGTGCAGGCGGGAACGTACCTCCGATTCACCGGCGCCGGTGAAGAGGTCGCCCGCTATTGGGACCCGTCAGCGTTCAGCATCGCGTCGATCAAGCCGAACGAGGCGGTTCACGAGCTGCGCCGGCTCATCGAGAACGCGGTCGAGAAGCAGGTCATGTCCGACGTTCCGGTCGGCGTGTTCATCAGCGGCGGGCTCGATTCGTCGCTGCTGGCCACGCTCGCGTCGAAGGCGATCGGCGTCGACAAGGTGCACACGTTCTCGGCGCAGTTCAGCGAGAAGTCCTACGACGAGAGCTCCGATGCCGCGATCCTGGCGCAGCGGATGCGCACGAAGCACATCAACGTCCGCACGGACGAGCAGACGCTGCTCGAAGCGCTGCAGCATGTGACGCACACGCTCGCGGAGCCGCTCGCGGATCCGGCGATCCTGCCGACGTTTCTCCTGGCGCGGGCGGCGCGCGAGCGCGTGAAGGTGATCCTCAGCGGTGAAGGAGCCGACGAGCTCTTCGGAGGTTACCCGACCTACCTCGGCCACAAGATCGCCCCGTACTACGACGCGCTTCCGTCCTTCGCGCGCGCGGCCGTACGCCGGATGGTGAGAGGAGTGCCACCGTCAGGCAAGAAGGTGACGATCGAGTATCTGTTGAAGCGCTTCGTCGACAGCGCGGAACAGCCGTGGCTCGAACGCCACCTGGCGTGGTTCGGCAGCGGCCTGTCGCCGGAAGTGCACGCGGTGATGCCGCAGGCGCTGCCCGAGTTGCCGTCGGTGAGCGGCAACGATGCGCTGGCAAGCGCCATGCTCCTCGACTATCGGAGCTATCTGCGCGACAACCTGCTGGTGAAGGTCGACCGCGCGACGATGATGTCCTCGGTCGAAGCGCGCGCTCCCTATCTCGATCGATTCGTGACGGCGTTCGCGCTGTCGTTGCCGTCCGATCTGCGCGTCCGCCGCCTCACCACGAAGTGGGTGCTCAAGAAAGCCGCCGAGAAGTGGCTGCCGCATGACGTGATCTATCGGACGAAGCGCGGCCTCAGCGTTCCGGTGGCGAGCTGGATCAACGGCGGATTGCGCGGTGAAGTCGACCGTCTCCTGGCGCCGGAAAACCTGCGCCGCGACGGCTTCATCAATCCGACTTACGTCGAGAGACTGCTGAAGGAACATCGCGCCGGCCATGCGAACCACGCGCGTCCGCTGTGGACCGTGATCATGTTTCAGTACTGGATGGAGAGATGGGGCCGGGGATGACACGGCTCCTGGCTCCTACGTCATCCTGAGCGAAGCGAAGGATCTCAAGCTACGCATGTTGAGATCCTTCGCCGTCTTCGCGGCTCAGGATGACGTGGTCTTATCCGGAGCCCTCGATCCGCTTCGTCAGCGCGGGCGTGATGCCCATCAGCCGCTGATACAACGCGAGCTGGCCGCGATGGTACATCTCCTGCGCGATGCCGTGGTGGAACCACGCGAGGCGCGTTCCTCTCTGACCGTCGAACCGGACAATGTATTGCAGCATGTGAAGCTCGCCGGCGCGGCGGAACTCCTTCATGCCGTCGCGCAGAGTGTTTCGCAGTGCGACGAGAAGCTGGCGTTTTCCGCCGATGTCCTCGATCGGTCCGGAGTAGCGCGCGAGCAGGCGCGGCCACGGCTCGCGACGCAGGTTCGTGTCCTCGCGCGTCAACTCGCCCGTCATCATCAGCGACACTTCCATGATGTGAAGCACCAGCTCCGTGACGCTGCGCACGCCGGGAGCGGGGCGGAAGTCGAACTTGTCCGGCGGGATGTTCTCCACCTCGTCGATGACACCCTTCCGGGCGTCCTCCCACGCTTCGATCGCTTCGTCGAGAATCGTCTGTCGTGCTTCCATCACCCCTCCAGCGTTTCGTCGATCCTGATCTCGGAGCTGAGCGTCTTGTAGACCGGGCACCGGCGCGCGGCGTTGAACAGGCGCTCGCGCTGCTCGGGCGTGAGATTTCCCCGCAGTCTGATCTTCACGTCGAATCGATGAATATAGCCTGACTCGCTGAGGCAGTCCGCGCAATCTTTCGCGTACAGGCGATCGTTCGCGACGAGGATCTCGACGCCTTCCAGCGGTATGCCTTCGCGCTTCGAAAGAAAGTGCAGCGTCATCGACGTGCAGGTGCCGAGGGCGGCGGAGAGGAGATCGTAGGGAGTCGGCCCCTCGTCCGTTCCGCCGGCGCTGACCGGCTCGTCGGCGATGAGGCGGTGATTGCCGGCCATGACCTCGTTTCGAAATGAGCCGGAGGAGCGGACGATCACTGGTTCCATCGTGACCTCGCAACCGTTAGCTAAGCTAGACCAATCTCAACTGCGGCGTGTTCTTCGCCTCGAAGAACGCGCGAATCTCGCTGGCCGGTTTCTTCGACACGAGCTCGCGCGGCGACTGGTCGTACCAGTCCGCGGGGAAGTAGCGCGTGTAGCTCTCCTGCGTGAATCGACGGCAGAGCAGAGCGATCACGCCGATGTCGGTCTCGCTGCGGATCACGCGGCCGGCGGACTGCACGACGCGCGTCATTCCGGGGATGAGATACGCGAATTCGAAGCCGGCTCCGTACTGCTCGTCGTAGTAACGCTTGAGCAGCTCCTGTTCGAAGCTGACCTGCGGCAGCGCCGGGCCGACGACCACGACGCCCGAGAGCATGTCGCCCTGGTAGTCGACGCCTTCCGCGTACATGCCGCCGGAGACGGCGAGGATCAGATTCCCGTCCCGCGGTTTCTCGCGGAGGATGTCGAGCACCGCGCTGCGCTCGTAGTCGGTCATGTCCGTGCGCTGCAGCACGACGTTCTTGCGGATCGGCGGCATGCGCTGGGCGATCTCGCGCAGGAACGCATAGCTCGGAAACAGCGCGAGAAGGTTTCCGTCGCTCGCCTCGGCGATCTGCGCGACGGTCTCCGCGATGCGATCGTAGTGATTCGCGCGCTGCTTGTATGTCGTGTCGACTTCGGGGACGACGAGGATTTTCCGGTTCTGGCGCGGGAACGGCGACGGCAGCGAAAGCTCCGTCGTGCGATCGGTCGGAAAGCCGAGCGTTCGGCGGTAGAACTCGAACGGCTCGAGCGTCGCTGACAGCGCGATCGTGGCATGGGCCGAATCGAAGATCGCGCCCAGAAAGCGAGACGGGTCTTTGCAGAAGATCTTGAGGCGGAGACCCTCCCGGGTCCGCTCGATGAGATGCGCGAAATCCTCTCCGTCCTCCGCCAGCAGATTCGTGAACTTCACCAGCTTGAAATAGAAGTCGACGACCGGATCGTCTTCCTGCACGATGCCGTTCTCGATCTTCCAGGCGATGTAGTGCATGACGACGCGCTCCCACTCCATCCGCTGATCGATGAAGAGCTCGCGGTCGGGCTCGCAGATCGCCTGCTGCTGGTCGCCTTCCAGAACGGCGGAGAGCGCGTGCAGGTGATCGCGAAGCAGCTCGACCAGCTCGTCCCAGCCGTCGTAGTGCCAGCTCCGCGCGCGAAGATGCTCGGCGACGGTGTTCAGCGCTTTCTCGTTCACCTCGGGTGAGTAATACCCCCGCCCGCGGTCGCCGAGGTTGTGCGCCTCGTCCACGATCAGCACGCAGTCGCCGTAGTCCGTGTCCTGCTGATAGGTCTTCAGGCCGACGTACGGATCGAAGATGTAGTTGTAGTCGCAGACGATGACGTCGGCCTGCTCGATCAACTCCAGCGACACTTCGAACGGGCAGACCTCGGTCGAGCGCGACAGCTCGAACGTGAGGTCGGGATCGAAGTAGCTCATCGACGTCGAGATCCGCGAGATGAGGCCGCTCTTCTCCATCTTCTGGCCGTACTTCGCGGCGAACGGGCAGAAGTCCTCGTGGCAGATCATCTCCGTGTGTGCGCACATCTTCTGTTTGGCGCGGATGCGGAGGACGCGGAACGAGCCGTCGTTGATCATCTTCAGCGCGCTGACGGCGGCTTCCTGCTGCAGCGTCTTCGATGTGAGGTAGAAGAGCTTCTTGCCGGCGCGCAGAGACTCGCGCACGGCGGGGTACAGCGCGGCGATCGTCTTGCCGATGCCGGTCGGCGCCGAGACGAGCAACGCTTCGCGTTCCCGGATCGCGTGCGCGACGGCGTCGATGATGTCCTGCTGGTGCGGGCGGACGCTGTCGAAAGGAAACTGCAGCGTGTCGGCGAACGCGCGCTTCGCATGGCGCAGAGCAGCGGCCGATTCGATCGACTCGACCAGCGTCTCCAGGCTCGCCGCGAGCGTCGATGCGACGCTCTCCTGATCGAAGTCCGTATCGATCGTCTTCGCTTCGCCGGAGATCAGATCGATGAGCACGAGCTGCGGCTGGAACGTGAATCCCGCCAGATCCGGCTGATGGGAGAGGAAGTAGGAGTAGAGGAGGAGCTGATACAGATGTCGCTGCAGTTTCTCCGACCTGTAGAGTGCCTCGAGCTCGAGGTCGAAGTGAATGGACTTCACTTCTTCGATCGAAACGGCGCGGTTTTCCTTGTCGATGGAGAGGCCGTCGATGCGTCCGGTGACGGTGACGCCCCAGCCGCGAATCTCCGTCCTGTGGACGACATGGACTTCGGCGCGATAGTTCGCATCTTCCCCTGTGCGCTCCTCGGCGCGGCGCGAGTGGACGTCCTGACCGATCCACATGCGGCGGAACCCGTCGCCGCGCTCCACGCCGATGCGGCGGTACGTCGATTCGTAGACGAGATCGCCGACCGAGCAGGTGATCGTCCGCGCGTCGAAGTCAATCCGCACGGAAGGATGGTAAACGATCGCACTCCACACCTACACCTTCGCGACGCCTTCGCCGTTTCGCCGCGGTCACTCCGCGCGCATGAACATGTCGCCGGTGGCGTTCTCCGTCGAGATGATCAGCGGAATGACGCCGCCGTTGCCGTCGAACATGACGAGGTCGACCTGCACGTCGTGCAAGTCATCGAGCGCGTCGCGCGCCGGACCGATGACATCGCGCATGAGATTCGTGATGACCAGCGGTTTGTCCGGCGTGAGCTCGTAGACTTTCGTGGCCAGCGCGCGCTGAACGGTGCGGCCCGCGGAAATGCCGGGCGTGAAATGCACCGTCACGCGGACTTTCGCCGAGGTGCCGTCGGCCTGCGCGAGAACGAGGCCGGCGCGGAACGTTCCTGCCTGCTTGCGCTCGACGCTCTGCGGCCCGGCGTCTTCCAGTCCGCTGAAGTACACGCTCTGTGAGTTGCGCAGCAGCTGAGATGAGCCGACCAGCGGTACGGCAGCGCTGAACGTGCCGTTCGCGGTGGTGTTCACGCGTGCCGTGATGCTCGCCTGGCCGGCGGTCGGAGTGAAGATCAGGTAGCCGGTGGCATCGCTACCAGCGCCGAGATCGGCGAGAACATCGGGAAACGTTTTTGAACGCTGCGGCTCCAGCGTCACCTGTACCTCGACCGAATTCGGCGTGCCAGCCAGCTCGCTCTTCGGATGTAGCAACGTCGCTTCGTCAAGAGGGCCTGTCGAGGCGTGGCCGACCGCGCGCCGCCTTCCGTTTCCGCCCGAGATCGTGGCGGGCCGGTAGGAGATCTTTCCGCTCAGGGGAGTCGATCCGCCGTTGAAGACCACCAGCTCCGTGCTTACCGAGCCGGAGGCCGTCTGACCTTTTCTCACGTACGGAACGAACTGTGCTTCCCCGGCTCCGATCGCGTTGCGCGCCGGCCAGTCGAGGATGTCGGTGACGTCGCCGCTGGAGGAGTCGGTCGTCAGCGCTCGCGCGATGATGCCTCCGCCGGAGACGACGGTGACCACGGCGGACGCGGTGCGATCGGGAACGACGTTCGTCTCCTCGAGCAGCGCGAACGCGCCGATGTCGTCAGTCCGCGATGCGATCGTCGCTCCTGCTTCGTCGAGGAAATCGGTGCGCACGCGGGTCGGGGCGCCGGAGGTTTCCTGAACGTAGATGCTCGTATTCGCGGTCGAGGTCTTCCGCACGCCGGGCAGAGCCGATTTCATCACCGCGCGGTCAGAGCGGATCGCCGGCAGAGGCGAGCCGAACAGCCCGCGCGCATCGCCCGTCTGCAACAGATTCGCGGCGACCGACAGCTTGTCGATTTGCTTCGCGCGCACCTGCACGGTGGAGAAACGCCCGTCATCGTTGAAGATCGCCTTCACGATGTCGGCGAGGAGAATGAGCGAGCTCGGCGCGATCGAGGAAAAACTCGCCAGCCGTCCCAGAGCCGATGAGGCACCCGCCGCGAGGTAGTAGAGCGACAGGTCGACACGTTTCTCGTTGTTGGGCCGGTTGAGCGCGAGCAGCTCGGCGATCAGCGTCGAGCTGTGCGGCAGCGCGGGAAGGAAATAGCCCAGCTCTCCCGAAACGAACGGGGGCACCGCGGCCTGCGACACGGTGGTGCGCGACGTGTGCACGACCGATGCGCTCGCCGCGGTCTGTCCGGCCGCATCTTCGGTCACCGCGGACGATCCGGGGCTCGACTGCCCCGGCGCAGCGACGAGCTTCAGCGTTGCGTTCTCGCTCGCCGGCAGCGCATCGGACCGGCGCGTCGGATCGATCGTGAAGGACACCGCGCGCGATTGATTCGGCGCGATCGTGATGATGCCGCTCTCCGGTTGAAGCCATGGGGCGTCAGACACGGCGATTCCCTGCAGAGGAGCGGTCCCGTCGTTTCGGAACGCAACGCTGCCCGCGACCGTCCCGCTGCCGAGCGAGCTGATGTCGACGCGACTCTGCAGCGAACGCGGTACGACGCTGCCGGCGGCCGGGGCGGCCGACAACAAACGCACCGGCACGCTCAGTCCGGCCGGAACACCATTGCCGGCGAACGTCACCGATCCCGATTGAACGCCCGCCGGCTGCGGCGTCCCCTGCAGGGTCACGGTTGCGCTGCTGCCGCGATCGATGCTGAGCGTGCCGGGCGAGGCGGTGAAGAATCCGCCGCCCGGCGTCACGTTCACTGTCGTCGCCGAGCCGCCGATGTTCCTGAGAACGATTCGATCGCTACCGCCGCCCGCGCCCGCGGTTTGCGTGAGTCCGCGCGGAAACGAGGAGACGACGACGAGCGGTTGCGTGATGACCTCCACCGTCGTCTGAACCGAGATCGTGCTCTGACCCGATACGGCGGTCAGCGTGTAGGTGGTCGTCTGTTGCGGCGACACGGTCGCTGCGCCGGACGACGGCTTCGATCCGACGTTCGGACTGATCGTGACGCTGGTGCTCGCCGGAGCGAACCACAGCAGGGTCGTCGACTGTCCCGCTGCGATCGAGCTCGGGCTCGCCGTGAAGATCTCCGTCACCGTGAGAACGACGACGTTGCTCTCCAGTTGTTTCGTCGCGGGTGCGCACGCGGCCGATGCCATCGCAGCGCCGCCGCGGCAGCCCCACGCCTCGACCTTGAAGTAGATCGTTCCTTCGTCTCCACCGGTGGGAGCGAGTTGAACGGCAGTCTTTGCCGACAGATCTCCCAGCGACGCCCACGGTCCGCTCGCCGAAGGCGCAATCAAGACGCGGAAGAAGTCGATCGTCAGCGAGTCGCCGGGAGCGGCGAACGATGGATCACACCAGCGCAGAATGAACAGCTGGCCGACGGGAACGATCGATGGCGAGATCGACAGACTTCGCTGGAACTGACACGCTGCCGAACCGCCGACCGTGACGCTGACGATGTTGCTCTGGATTTCCGTCAGCGGGTTGGGCGGACATCCTCCGACGATCGTCGACGTGCAGCCGACCGCCTTCACATACAGATAGATCACGCCGGCATCCGTGCTGTCCGTGGTCAGCCGCACCGAGGTCGTTGGTGGCGTAACCTGACGGACGAGCAGCCACGGACCCTGCGGCGACTTCGAGTAGTACACGGAGTACGAGCCGACGCTGAACGAATTGTCGGGGATGAAGGTCGACGGATCGCACCACGTGAGGTCGAACGTGCCGCCGACAGTGACGCTGGTTGGTGATGCGGAGAGGCCCTGCGAGAACTGACACGTGGCCGACGGCGTGATCGCTGCCGAGAGCTGCGCGGCGACGACGAAGGACACTGCCAGACAGAGCGCAGGGACGTTTGCAGAGCGATTCTTCACACGAACCCCCCTGATCCGACTTCTGCTCGCTGAAGCGCGAAAGAAACGCTACCACAACAGCAGGGGAGCGGTGTGCGCTAGTGTGGCGTGTCGCAAATAGACCGACTTTCGCTGGTGCCGCAACCGGCACCAGCCCGAAGGGTTGCGGGCGGCGAGGGGCCATCTGCTTCGTTGCCGCTCCTCGACGATGTCCCGCATCGCCTTCGTCGCGGCGCCTCGCATCTGGCCCCTCGGCGCCCGCAACGAAAGCCGGTCTATTTGCGACACGCCACACTAGAGCTTCTTTTCGACCACCTGGCCGAGGACGAACGCCTGATACGTGCTGTCGCTGCGGTAGGCGCCGAGCGAAACGGAAGGACCGGCGGTGCGATCGGAGAGCAGCCGGTTGTATAGATCGCGGACGCTGTCCTTGCGTGTGGCCAGCTCTTCGGGCGTGAACGTACCGCCGAGGGAGAAGAGGCGGCGGAAATCGTCGCGAGGGAGTCGCACGGGATGACTGACGTTGTCCGACTGCGGATCCCACTCGCCGATCAGTACCTCGCCGTTCGGATCCTGCACTTCGGGCTGGACGCAGACGACGAGCTCACTGTCGACGACGCGTTCGGTTGTCGTCGACGTGTCGACCGCCACCGGAAGGACGTCGCCGCGCTGATGGAAATCCTGTCGAAGGATCGCCACGAGCGGTTCTGCGGAGTCGAGAGGAATCGCTTCGGCTTCGCCGGGCGCGAACGGCACGACTTCGCCGACTTCGATGTTGTCCAGTCCCTTCAGCGACACCGTGCCGAGAAAACGGATGCCGATGAACTCGACGCCGGAGACCGCTGGAGCGAATCCGATGTAGTTACCCGACGACACACGCAGGCGATGGAGCTGCTGTCCTTCGCTGGTCATCTCGTTCGACAGCTCCTGAACGAACGCCATCGAGGCGACGATGCCTTCATTGATCAGACTGTTGTTCGCGTTCACGTACGCGTAGAATTCGCGCGCGTGCTGCGCGTGGTCGATCATGTCGACCCCCTGGGCGAGAGGCGCGAAGAAGTTCTGCACCTTGGTCGGGTCGTAGCCTCGGGCGACGAGAAACGACGCGATCTCGTCGATCTCCTTGCTGGCTTTCCCTGTGGTCAGCCGCGACAGCTCGACGATGCCCGGTCCGTAGAACTCCGTGATGCGATCGTCGGCATCGGGTGACGGCTTCATCGGCAGGAGCCGGTAGTACCCGAAGTTGAGCGCGATGCGCAGGCCCTTGTTGAATGCGAAGCCCTTCGTGCGTATCTCCGCGTAGGAGCGCTGGATCTCGACAGCCGCGCGCACGAGGCGGGTGGCGCGACGCGTCGTGTAGAACGCGCCGTCGCCGAGGAACTTCTCGAACTGGAGGACGTGCCGCTGGGCGACCGACTCGAGCTTCCGCTGGAACAGCAGCATGTGGCGGTAAGAGCTGATCTCTTCCTTGCGGCCGGCGCGGCGGATGTTGCCGAGCGTCTCGGAGAAATTGGAGATGTCGTAGATCAGGCCGAAGCGATGCACCATCGGATCGACGACGCCGGGCCGGCCGAAGTCGAGCGGCCGTGTCGATCGCGAAAAGGTCTCGCCGCTGCGCTGGTCCGCCGCCACCACCTCGCCCTCGGGCGTTGTCGACATCCAGACGATCCCGCGGCGGAGATGATTCAGCACGGCGAACTCGCGCAGCCGCCGCGCGATCGACTGGATCTGCTCCCGGTCTTCGCGCCCGATGACGTTCTGCACCGACGGGAGATCGAACAGAAAGCTCTGAAAGCGGTCGTTGAGAAGGAGCGCCAGCGGAATGCCCTGATCGGGATTCACGCCGAAGAGCGGCAGCACGCCGCGGAACGAGCGGTCGCGCGTCAGCAGATCGACCGCCGTCTCGCGCAGCCGCTCGAGGCTGTCCCGGAACGACTGGAAGTCGCGGCGCAGATGTCCGGTGATGAACGAGCGCAGCTCGCGCAGGTCAGGACCGATGAACTCATCGGTCAGGATCAGCACGCCCTCCTGCAGCATCCGAAAGAATTGAAGACCGCGCTGTTCCTCGCCGTCGAGGATCGTCGAGGCCCGTGCCGCGATCTGGGAGAGTTGATCGCGCGTCTCGGTAGCCCATCGTCCGAACAGCCGGTACTTCAACGGATCGCCCTGCAGCCGGCCGATCTGGCTGTCGAGCGCGCTGACACGCCGCGGAATCGACGAGAACTGCCGAGCCAGATCGAGCGAGTGCGCCAGCCAGAACACGGCGTGATAGTCGTTCAGGAGATTCGAGAGCAGCGCGTTCTCCGCGACCTTCATCAGTTGCGTGAGATAGGCGGTGAACGCGATCTGCGCCTTCTCGCGTGCGGACTCCAGACGGCGGACCTGCCAGACCACTTCGTCGGTCAGCCAGCGATCGAGCCGCGCGTCGAGATCGCGCATCACCGGACTGTCGAGTACAGGGAACCCGAGGGTCGGCGCCTGCGTCTCATCCGCCGGATAGATGTTGTATGGTTTCGGCAGCACCGTTTCGGTTCGCGGAAAGATTTCCTCCACACTTCGAGCGAGATCCTCAGGCAGGAGGAACGTCGAAGCGTCGGAGCGCTGCGAGAGATAAGTGACCAATAGCTTGGGCATGTGACCCGGAGAAGGAAGTATAGACAAAGTGACTGGTGACTGGTGAATGGCGGCCGGTTTTTTTGCGGGGGGCGTAAGCGACCAGTCAGGTTGAAAGTTGACGGCGGGCAGTGGACGGTTGACGAGGCCCCGCATGGCAAGAGCCGTGTTCGCGTTTCAAAACGACGAGCAGCCGTCCAACAGGTCACCAGCCACCAGTCACGACTCACTGCTAAACTCCTCGCGTGGCGACCACCACAACATCCACCTGCCCCCGCTGTCACGGCTCGGGGTGGGTGCCGCTGGCGGGCGATTCTCTCCGCGTCGAGGCCTGCGACTGCCAGGGCGATCTACGGCGCGATCAGCGGCTCGCCGCCGCCGGCATTCCACGCCGCTACGAGCACTGCAACCTCGAGACGTTCCGCGCCGACACGCCGACGCTCAAGACGGCGAAGCGTCGCGTGGAGGAGTTCATCGACATGTGGCCGGCGACCGACAACGGACGCGGTCTCCTCTTGATGGGTCCGTGCGGTTCGGGCAAGACGCATCTGGCCGTGGCCGCGCTCGTGGAGATCATTCGGGGCGGCAAGCCCGGCCGCCTTCTCTTTCGCAACTTCCAGGATCTCATTCATGAGATCCAGGCCTCGTTCGAATCCGATGAGGTGCCGAGCAAATCGGAGCTGCTGCGGCCGATGCTCGATGCCGATCTGCTGGTCCTCGACGAGCTCGGATCGCAGAAGCCGACGACGTTCATTCAGGACATCCTCTATTACGTGATCAACACGCGATACAACGACAAGCGCGCGACGATCTTCACGACGAACTACGTGGATCGTCCCGGAGACACGAAGGAAGAACGCCTCGAGCAGCGGATCGGCGCGCGGCTTCGCAGCCGCCTCTACGAGATGGCACAAGTCGTCGACCTCGGTGCGACGCTGGACTACCGCCGGAACACGCTGTGAGGCAAACGACCACCGTCACGGAAGTGCTCCGCCGCGGCTTCGACAGCGTTCTGGCCAACTGGCCTCTGCTGCTGATGCGGATCGCCGAGAGCATGTTGATCGCGGCGATCGCGGTGGCCGCGGCGATCGCGCTGATCGTTCCGGTCGTCGTCTCCATCGGCCTGACGAAGATCGACCTTCGCAACGTCGACGATCCGGGAGAACTGATGCGATCGATCCTGTTCGATCACTGGGTGATCATCGTCTACGTTCTGGCCGGCATCACGGCGCTGCTCGTGGTCTTCGTGGCGCTGCATTCGTTCGTGCAGGGCGGTGCGGCGGAGATTCTGGTCGCGGCGGAACGGCAGGCGGGAGACGACCTCGTTCCGCGGCAGCGGCTGGAGGCGTTCACGATGGATCGGTGGCTGCGCGGTGCGGCGCGCACCTGGTGGTCGATCTTCTGGATCTACAACCTCGCCTGGGGCCTGGCCGGGCTGATCATGCTCGCGCCGCTGTTCGTCATCGCCGTGGTGCTCCTGCTGTCGCGGGGGAATCCCGGCGCGATCGTGCTGAGTTGCTTCGGACTCGTGCTCACCGTCTTCATCGTGCTCATCATCAGCGTGATCGTCGGCATCTGGACGCAAAAGGCGATCGTGGTCGTCGCGGCGCGGCCGGCCGGCGCGAGTGAAGCTCTCGCCGATGGATGGCGAGAGATCCGATCCGACTTAACCCGCCACTTCGGCGTGGCGTTCGTCATCTTCGTGATCGCGGTCGGATTGGCAGGGATCATGGCGATGCTGTCGGTGAGTCTGGGATTCAGCCGCTCGGCAGGCGCGCAGTTCCTGTTCCTGCCGGTGCGCATCGGAATCTCTTTCGTGAACACGTTTCTGTCGGCTGCCATCGGCAACTGGCTGCTGGCATCATTCGCTGCGCTGACGGTGAGCCGCGTTGAGCGTCTTTGATCCTTTCTTTTCAGCGGACGCGCAGAACTTCCGCACCTCGGCGATCCGCGCATTCGCGCGACTGATCAACGATCCGAACGTGATCTCGTTTGCCGGCGGTGTGCCGAATCCGGATACGTTTCCGGCTGAGCGCATCGCGGAGATCGCGGCGCGAGTCGTGCGCGAGCGGCGTGCCGTTGCGCTGCAGTATGGGCCGACGCGTGGTCTGCCGCGCCTCTGCGAGTTCGTCGCGGAGCTGTGCCGCTCGCGGAAGATCGACATGGGCGCCGATCGCATCATCATGACGACCGGCTCGCAGCAGGCGCTCGATCTGGTCGCCCACACGTTGATCGATCCGGGCGACGTCGTTCTCGTCGAGCTGCCGACCTACATCGGCGGATCGGCCGCATTCTTCGCGCGCAGCGCGGAGATGCTCGGTGTGCAGCAGGATGATGACGGGATCGTGCCGCGGTCGCTTCGCGAAGTCGCGGCGCGCGTGCGCGAATCCGGCCGGCGCGTGAAGCTGCTCTACACGATCCCGAATTTTCAGAACCCGTCGGGACGCCTGATGACGCAGCAGCGCCGCCGTGAAGTGCTCGAGATCGCGAGGGACCTCGACTTTCTCATCGTCGAGGACGATCCGTACGGCGACCTTCTCTACATCGACGCGGACACCACGCCCATGAAATCCCGCGACACCGACGAGCGCGTCATTTACCTCGGCTCCTTCTCGAAGGTGCTGGCTCCGGGACTCCGCTGCGGCTTCGTCGCCGCCGCGCAGCCGCTCGTCGAGCGGCTCGAGATCGCCAAGCAGGCCGCCGATCTCTGCTCCGGGATGCTGGACCAGTCGATCGTCGACGAGTTCTGCGCCGCGGGCGAGCTGGGGCCCCAGATCGAAAAGGTGCGCGCGTTTTACCGCGGCAAACGCGGCGTGATGCTCGACGCTCTATCCGAGCACTTCGGCGATTCCGCGAAGTGGACGAGCGCGTGCGGCGGTCTGTTCACGTTCGTGACGCTGCGCGACGACATCGATACGGCCGAGCGCGTTCCGGACGCCGTGCGCAACGGCGTCGCTTACATCCCCGGAGGGCCGTTCTTCGTCGACGGATCGGGGCGGAACACGATGCGACTCGCGTTCGCCAAGGAGAACGACGATCGGATTCGCGAGGGTGTGCGCAGGCTCGCGAGAGTGTTCGAGTCCTGAATCCAATCAGCAATCAGCAATCAGCAATCAGAACGCCTGGCCGCTCGACACCGACACCATCAGTCCGCCGCGTCCGCGTGGATCCTGCTTCATCGCGTAACCGAAGTCGATCCGAAGAAGGTTCTTTGGTGTGCGGGGCAGTCCGATGCGCAGTCCGATCCCGGCGTCCGTGTAGAGCCGCATGAGCTGTCCGGCGCCGCCGTCAGTCGCATTGCCTGCATCGGCGAACGCGACGACTCCTGGCGAGATGAGTTGCAGGATCTCGCGTCCGAGATAGAGGCGCTGTTCGACATTGACGACGAACGAGCGCGCGCCGGCGAAGCTGTGAACGCGATACGCGCGCAGTCCGGTGAGCCCGTCGGCAAAGAATTGGGTTTCCGGATCGAGGCGCCATCCCGCATTGATCGCCACGCGGGCGACGGTCGCCTGCGGAAATCGCGCGGTGTCGCGGCGCACGAATGTGACGCCCGCCGAGGCGATCGCGTTCTGCGGCCCTCCATCGAAACGGCTCTCGACCGCGACGGACGGCACGATGAATGCCCGTTCGCCGATCCGCGCACCGTTCGAGGCAGTCATGCGCAGAAAGCTGCTCGTCGAATCGACTCCGAATGCGCGCGGCGAAACGGCCGCTTCCACACTGACCTGAGCGCCGAGGTTGAAGTCCTCGTAGCGGATGTCTTTGTTCACGAAATTGAGCTTGAGAAAGTCGTTGCCCGTATGCTCGAAGCGCACGAGTGCGTATCGAAATCGCCGCCGGCCCGGCACGACCTCCTCTGGAGAGAATGGAAGAGCATCGAACGAGTCGTCGGTGAAGCGCACTCCCGCCGTCAGTCGATTCGCGACCCCATCGGAGCTCCCGATCGAGCGGCCGTACGCGGCAACGATCTGCGTGTGCTTCTGCGCGAATTCCGACGCGATGAAGCCGTCGTGGTACAGGCGATCGCTCTGGCGGAAACCCTGGTACGAGACTTCGGCCGCCCATGGTGTGGCGAACGAGTAGAACGGACGTCGGAACTGCGCGCGATGGTCATAGCCGTCGGAGTTGCGGCCGTAGGCGAGGTGCGTGTTCCACAACGAGCTCGAGAGGGCGGGATCCTGCAGATCGAAGCCCAGTCGCGTCCGATCGATCGTCTTGTCCCAACTGATCGACACCTCTTTGCCGCGGCCGAGGACGTTCGTGTCGGTGATGCTCGCGCCGTAGGTGCTCTGGCCGCCTTTGTTCCCGGCCTGCGTTTCGGGAGCGATCGACCATGCGTCCTGAGTCGTCACGGTCACGTCGACCACCCCGTCGTGCGGTTCCGTGGCGGTCACGCTCGCGGATTTCAGAAAGTGCAGCGCGCGCAGATTGCGCTCGCTCTCCGCAATCCGGTCCGGGTGGTATTCGTCGCCTTCCCGGAAAAGCAGAAACTTCCGGATGACCGAGTCGCGCGTCTCCGGATGAAGTGCGTTCGCCACTCGATAGACCCGTCCGTGCCCCGCCTCGTCGTCCGCGTACACGTCCAGCGCTCTGATCGTGATGGTTCCGATGCGAACGGGCGGAGCGGCGGACGCCGCAACGGATGCCGCGGCGAGCAACAGGGCGAGCGGCAGAGTGAGAGCGAAACGCACGTGAGGTCTCTCCATCATGAATCATTCTCGCGACGATCGTGAGCAGTTGCGCTATTCTTTTCTCGATTTCTTAGAGGAGAGGTTCTTTTTGGACGGTCATCGCGGCGGCTGGATCGAGATCATCGCTGGAGGCATGTTTTCAGGTAAGTCAGAGGAGTTGATTCGCCGCTTGCGCCGCGCCGTCATCGCGCGCCAGCGGGTCCAGGTCTTCAAACCGGTCATCGATGACCGCTTCGCCACCGACGAGGTGGTGTCGCGCGACGATCGGCGCCTCAAGGCGACTGGCGTGGCGAACAGCGGTGAGCTTCGCGCGCGCGTCGGAATCGGCGTGCAGGTCGTTGGGATCGACGAGGTGCAGTTCTTCGACGAAGGCGTGGTCGAGGTATGCATGCAGCTCGCCGACGCCGGCATCCGGGTGATCGCCGCCGGCCTCGATCAGGACTACAAACGGCGGCCGTTCGGACCGATGCCGGCCCTGCTGTCCGTGGCCGAGGAAGTGTCGAAGATGCACGCGGTGTGCGTGCGCTGCCGCGGCGCCGCACATTACTCGCAGCGCGTTTCCGGTGGCGATGCCCAAGTCGAAGTTGGCGATTCCTCCTATGAAGCGCGATGCCGCGCTTGCTACGAGGAGTACCGGTCATCTACGGAAGAGGAGCGTGAAGTCCAACTTTCCATTCCTCAGTCGGTCTGAATGACATATTTTGTCAACCAGTCACGAGAAAACGTGTCAGAAACCCTCCACGCCTGGAAGGTGGATGTCCGTCAATCCACTCCAGCGGCCGCACTTACTGGTCGCGGCCTAACTGGTACCTCGCTTGCCGTCTGAACCGATGGGCCTTGAGGAGGAAAGAGTGCGTCACCGGACCAGGGGCTTTACCATCGTAGAGCTGCTCATCGTCGTAGCCTGCATTGGGATTCTTGCTGCCATTGCGATTCCGAATCTTCTGATGGCGCTTCAGCGCGCGCGGCAGAAGCGAACGATGGCCAACATGCGCAACATCGCGACGGCGTGGGAGGCGCGTGCGACGGATCTCAGCCGCTATAACGCTGCCGGCATGTCTGTGGACGGGATGTCGCAGCCCATTACCACGACGGAGCTCATCGGCCTTGTGCAACCGACGTACATGAAGGCGATGCCGACGCAGGACGGCTGGAACAACGAGTTCGTCTACGTGACCGATCAGGCGTTGGGGGGCGGGTCGCAGGCGCAGCGTTACGCGATCATCTCGGGTGCGCGCGACGGCATCGTGGAGAACAGTCCGACGCTCGGACCGACCAGCGATCTCGACTGCGACATCATCTTCTCCAACGGGACGTTTCTCGCGTACCCGGAAGGATTGCAGACCGGTCGTTAGCGGCTGACCGCTATACTTCGTCCGCTGCATGCGTTCGTCCAGGCGCCGGCTGACGATTCTTCTCTCGATCCTCTTCATCGTCGTGGCTCCGCTCGATTGCCAGCGGGCCGGCGGCGAGCAGCAGGATCCGCTCGATCGTGAAGCCGAAGAAGCGCTGATCGGCTATCTGCGCATCGACACATCCAATCCGCCGGGAAACGAGACGGCAGGTGCGCGGTACCTGCAATCGCTGTTTCAACGGGACGGCATCGCGGCGACGCTCGTCGGCTCCGATCCGCAACGGCAGTCGCTCTACGTTCGGATGAAGTCGGGAACGAACGAGAAGGCGCTGCTGCTCCTTCATCACATCGACGTCGTCCCCGCCGGACCGGAGTGGACGAAGCCGGCGTTCGCAGGATTGAGATCCGGCGGATACATCTGGGGTCGCGGCGCTCTCGACATCAAGTCCCTCGGCATCGCCGAAGCGCTGGCGATGATCGATCTCAAGCGGCGCAACGTGCCGCTGCGGGGCGACGTGATCTATCTGGCGGTCGCGGATGAAGAGATGGGCGGGCTCCGCGGCATGAAACAACTCCTCGATGAGCATCCGGAGCTCTTCGAAAATGTCGGTTACGTCCTGAACGAAGGCGGGTACAACGAGACGATCGTCGACGTCGTGACGTTCTGGGGCATCGAGGTGCAGCAGAAGGTGCCGCTGTGGTTGCAACTGCGCGCGAAGGGGAGCGGCGGTCATGCCGCGTCACCGTCCGACGATGGGGGCACGCTGGCAAGGCTGGTCCGCGCTCTCGCTGCAGTCGATCAGATTCCGACGCCGTACCGGCTGACGGATTCGGTGAAGCGCTACTTCCATCAGGCGGGTCGTGCCCGTCCGGACGAGCGCGGCGAGGTGTTGCGCACGATCGCAGAGCCGCTCGACGTTCGGCGGATCGAGCGGGTGCTCTCGCCCGCATACCGCTCGCTGCTGCGGGACACGATCGCGCTGACGAAAGTCAGCGGCGGAACTTCCGTCAATGCCATTCCGGCCGTGGCGACCGCGAATCTCGATATCCGACTTCTGCCCGATGAGAAAGCGGAGGGCATGCTGCAGCAGGTTCGTGCGGCGGCTTCGAAGAACGCCGAAGTGGAAGTCCTGCTGAGCTCAGAGCCGGTGCCGGAGAGCCCGACCGATACGGATCTGTTCCGGGTTCTCTCCGCGGCGATGCGACAGCAGGAGCCGCGATCGATCGTGGCCGGGAGCGTCGGAGCGGGGACGACCGACAGCCGGTACTTCCGCGCGCGCGGGATCGTGGCGTACGGAATCGCGCCGTTCAAGGTAAACGTCTACGACGTCGGGACCGTTCACGCTGCCGATGAGCGGATCCGTGCTCGCTTCTTCACCGAAGGCGTGCGGCTGACGCGAAAGATCGTTTCCGACTTCTGCACGCGCAGGCAATGAACGAGCGGCGGAGCCATCGTCTGCCGCTGCTTCTCATCGCCGTGGTCGCCGTCGGAATCTTCGCCGTCCCGCTCCTCCGCCGCGAGGTCCTGACGTTCCGCGATCACAGCGATTACTTCATCCCGCTCCGCTTCTACACCGCGACCCATCTGCGCGCGCTGCGCCTTCCGCTCTGGAACCCATACAGCGCGTCGGGCGAGCCATGGCTCGCCAATCCGCAGACGGCGGTGTTCTATCCGCCCGCGTGGATGGTCCTCGCGCTCCCGTTCCGCACCGCGTACGTGCTCTTCCTGGCGTTCCACGTCGCGATCCTGGGAGCCGGTGCGTACGCGCTCTTCCTCCGCGCTGCGTCACGCGGTGCGGCGCTCTTCGGAGCGATCGCCCTGATGCTGTGCGGTCCCGTTCTCTCGATGCTCGATGTCGGCGACAACCTGGCGTCGTTCGCATGGCTGCCGCTGGTGATCTGGTGCGCGCTGGAGACCAGAGATGATGTGGCGCCGCCGACCTCGACGGCGCGGCGCCTGCCAGGCGCCGGCGCCGCACTCGTTCTCGCCCTCTGCTTCCTCGCCGGTGAGCCCTTCGTTGCCGCGGCCGCCGCGGTCATTTACGTTGCGATCGTCCGGCGCGTGCGCGAGGTCGCGTGGACCGCGGCGACATCGGCGGCGCTGTCGGCGGTGCAATTGCTCCCGTTCCTGCAACTGGTACACGGAAGCGATCGCCGCGGCGGATTCACCGGCCGCGACATCCTCCGCGACTCGATGCCGCTCCTGGAGTGGGGGCGTCTCGCCGTGCCGCCTGGCGCGAGCGAAGCGGGATACGACGCTGCGCTGTCGCAGCATTTCATCCCCATCGTCTACATCGGTGCGATCACCGCCGGGCTCGCGATCGCGGGCCTGGTGTTCGCGATCCGCACCCGCCCGCGCGCAATCGCCGGCTGGCTCGTCCTTCTCGTCACGTCGATGATGATCAGCGCGGGGCCGTCGCTTCTCTCGCGTCTGCCTCTGACAATCCTGCGTTATCCGGCGCGAATGGTTCCCTTCGGCGCGCTGGCAGTGATCGCTCTCGCGGTATTGGGATGGGAACGCTTGCGCAACCGCCGCGCCTGGCTGGATGCACTCCTCATCGTCGCCGTGGCCGCCGATCTCGTCACCGCGGCGCGTCCTCTTCTTCGCTCCGGCCCGATGCCGCGCGTTCCGTACGATCGCTCATTCGGTGCGGATGCGAAGATCGTTCGCGTCGGCGAGGTGACGGCAATTCGGCGCGGCGCGTCGCGTGAAGCGTGGATCGCCGGCTATCTCAATCTGCTGGACCGCCGCTTCGACGCGTGGACCGCCGCTCCGGTCACGTCGCGAAGCTATGGCCGGTTCTACGCGCGTGCTCTCCAGGATCGCAGCGTGATGAATCGGATCGGCGCGGGCTACGTGCTCTCGTCGCTGCCGCTCGGGGAGCCGGGAATCGTGCCGCTCGTGCGCACCGACGGCGTCTACGCGACGAAATTGTCCGACGCGTTGCCGATGGCGCGCGTGCTTCTTCGCGACGGCAGCATCGTTCGCGTTCGCGCCCTCGCGCTCGACAGCTCACAGGCACGGGTGATCGTCGACACGCCTGCCGACGGCCTGCTCGTCCTCACGCAATGCGCGGCGCCGGGGTGGAGCGTCACCGTCGACGGCGTTGCGCAACGCGGCGAGATCGTCGACGGCGTCTTTCGCGGCGTGCGCGTGCCTCGCGGGAAGCATGATGTGCGGTGGAGCCTCAATCCTGCATCGCTGTGGATCGGATTGATGGTGACGATCGCAGGATTGTTTTTGATTTTTCTGCGGACGCGACCGCGCTGATCTCTTTCGCTTCGTTTGTCAAGCGTTCATCGCACGAAAATTTTTTTTGAAGCACGCTAAAAAGTTGTGGCACTTTTCGAGCGAGCCGGTAGTAGAATCTCGCTCCTCACGGCCAATCTGAGGTCTTAATCGATGGTTAGTATCGATGACCGATTGAATGCAATCATTCGCGAGTTGATCGGCAACGGCATCACGCTGGAACAGGCAGTCGAAGCATTCGAAGGGAAGTACATCGTCGCAGCCATGTCTGCCAGCCGGGGCAACGTCACTCAGGCTTCCAAGAAGCTCGGCGTCCATCGCAACACGCTTCACAACAAGCTTCGGACGCAGACGATGCTCAACGGATTCGCGGAATCGGTCCGCCCCGTTCGCCGCCGTATCTCGGCCCGCCGCGTCAGCGCGCCCGTCGCGAAGAGCTCCAAGTCACCGCGCACCCCTCGCTAGCATCAGGCGTAGAGTTCGCAGTTCGCGGGTCGCAGCCTGACTTTTCCGGGAACTGCGGACTGAGATCTGCGAACCAGAGATGCTTCCCCAACCTTCAGAGATTCACGAGGCAATCGTCGAGCTGCTGCGGCGGCGAGGCAGTCGCCTTCTCTCCGTCTCCGAGATTCACGAGCGGCTGGCTGTCGAGCTCGACGCCACGCGCGAAGGGGTCGAGAGCGCCGTCAAGGATCTCGAGGAAGACGGCATCATCATGCCCGTCCGGGGCAAGCGCTACTCTCTTCTCGAGTTCACGCCTTATGTCGCCGGCCGCATCCGAGTGCATCCCGACGGTTACGGCATCGTTCCCGGCGGCAAGGACCAGCCGGACATCTACATCGATCGACGCTCGATGCGAGGCGCGATGAACGGCGATCTCGTGATCGTGCGCGTCGACCACCGCAATCCGAAGTATCGCAAGCTGCACGGACGCGACCTCATCGTCGGTGAGGTGACGGGCGTGCTCCGCCGCGCGCATCGCACTGTCGTCGGAAGGTTCCACGCCAGCGACGCCCAGCCGTTCGTCGTGCCGTACGACTTCCGCATCGATACCGATATCGCCATCGACGATCGCCAGGCGACGATGGGCGCGGGCGATGGCGAAATGGTGAATGTGGAAATCGATCGCTATCCCGAACGCGGCTCGCATGTCGCGCACGGCCGTATCGTCGAACGCCTCGGCTTCATCGGAGAGCCGGGCGTCGACATCGAGGTCGTCATCCGGAAGTTTCACATTCCGCACAATTTCCCGGATGAAGTGCTCGCCGCGGCGGAAGAAGTTCCGATCGATGTCCCGCACGCAGAGATCGCGGAGCGCACCGACCTTCGCGGGCGCAACATCGTCACGATCGACGGTGAGACCGCAAAGGATTTCGACGACGCCGTCGAAGTGCAGCGGCGTCCGAACGGCAACTACATCCTCGGTGTGCACATCGCCGACGTCGCGCATTACGTCACCGAGGGCAGCGTTCTCGATCGCGAGGCGTTCGAGCGCGGAACGTCGGTCTACTTTCCCGGCCGCGCGGTGCCGATGCTGCCCGAGCGGCTGTCGAACGGCATCTGTTCGCTGAATCCGCGAGTGCCGCGCCTGACGTTCTCGGTCGAAATCGAGATCGACAGTCGCGGCCACTTCGCCAACAGGCGCGTCTACAAGTCCGTCATTCAGACGAGAGAGCGGATGACGTACACGGACGTGGCGGCCATCCTCGGCAAGGAGAATCCCGAGCTTCGATCCCGCTACGACCATCTGCTCGGCGACTTCGAGCGGATGCATGCGCTCTACGAGATCCTGCGCACTCGGCGCGAAGCGCGCGGATCGATTGACTTCGATCTTCCCGAAGCCGACGTGCTGCTCACCGAGGCGGGCGACATCGCAGCGATCAAGGCGACCGAGCGCAATGTCGCGCATCGAATCATCGAGGAGTTCATGCTCGCGGCGAACGAGGTCGTCGCCCAGGAGCTGGTGTTCGCGAGCCAGCCGGGCATCTTCCGCGTGCACCAGCAACCCGATCCGCAAAAGCTCGAGGACCTGCGCGAGATCCTCGGGGAATTCAAGCTCACGCTCCGCGGCGACGTCGAAGACATCCGCCCCGGCGAGTTGCAGCGCGTCCTCAAGGCCGTGAGCGGCACTCCGGAAGAGCGCTTTCTCACGAACATCGTGCTCCGCTCGATGAAGCGAGCTTTCTACTCGCAGGAGGATCTCGGCCACTTCGCGCTGGCGCTGCAGCATTACTGTCACTTCACGTCGCCGATCCGCCGCTATCCCGATCTCGTCGTGCATCGCCGCCTCGCGGAGCTGATCCGCTCCGGAGCGCTCTACGGCGATCGCCTGGCGAAGGTCGAAGCGGCGCATCCGCTCTATGCGCTGCAGTCGAGCGAGCGCGAGCGGCGCGCCGACGACGCCGAGCGCGAGGTCCTGGAGTGGAAGAAAGTCATCTTCATGCGCGACAAGCTCGGCGTGCGCTTCACCGGCATCATCACCGGCGTCGCCCCCTTCGGAGTGTTCGTCGAGCTCGATGAGATCTTCGTCCAGGGGATGGTGCCGATCGCGACGATCGGCGGAGACTTCTGGAACTTCGCCGAGCGCGAACACCGCCTCACCGGATCGTCCACGCATCGCGAGCTGCGGCTCGGCGATCACGTCGTCGTGGAGGTGAAATCGATCGACGAGGACCGGCATCAGATCGAGTTCCGTCTGCTCGAGGTCGCTGGCTCTCCGATTGCACGCCGGACCGAACAGGGCCAGAGGGCAGAGCGGTAGAGCACGCTTGGCGCGCGTTCCTGTCTCTCTGCCTTCGCCGTTCTCTGGTGTACATTTCCGGCGGAGGGTAAGGGCGAAATGGCGGACCGCAACGCGCTGAGCGCGCGGATGAAATCTCTGGTCGAGCAGAGGATCGCTCTGGAGTCACGGCTCCAGAACGAAAAGGGGGAGTTCTCGGATCGCGTGACCGACGCGTACGAGGGCGAGTACGCGTCATTGCAGCGTCAGCTCGCGGCGGCGTTCAAGGAGACTTCCGACGAGTCGGAGCGGATCACGACGATGCTCGAGATGATGCGCATCCTCGAGAACCGGCTCGTGTATCTGCAGAACTTCATCGTCGAGCCGAGCTCCGACAGCCGCATCCTGGCGCAGCTCGTCACGCAGTTCATCGATCGTCTCGCGGCGCGCAGGAGCACGGTGATGACGACGCTCGAGGCGACGTACTACCGTGCGGTGGCCGCGCTGTACGCCGGCGATCTCTCGCATGCGCGCTCGGGCTTCCGCGATGCGTGCGCGTCCGAGGAGTCGGACGAGGCGAACGACATCAAGTACAAGTCATACGTGATGCTCGGCCATCTCTCCCACGAAGAGCGCGACTACGCGAAGGCGAAGGAGCTGCACGATCAGTCGCTGCGCTATTCACCCAACAGCAACGTCACCGCGCAGGCACTGGCTCTGAAGGCGCTGAACTCGTACGCCCTTCACGACTATGACGACGCGCTGCAGCTGTTCGAAAAGGCGCTCGGTCTCTTCGACGTCAACGCCCCGTTCTTCAACTCGTACTTCTACCGGAACGCGCTCCTCTTCTGCGGCGCGATTCACTTCGACCGGAAGAATCACTCCAAAGCCGAAGAGCTCTACCGGCGCGTGATCGAGAGCGTCGATCAGAATTCCTACGACCACTTCGACGCGCTCTCTCACCTCGGTCGCATCTACTACGCGCAGGGGCGGTTCGATGAAGCGGTTGCCGCGTTCGAGAAGGCGTTGCAGTCGCATCGCTTCGCCGAGAACGAGTACGTCATCGACACGTACTTCTGGATCGCGAGGTCGCACCTGAAGCGCAACGACGCCGGAAGCGCCCGTTCATACCTGGAGAAGATCGCCGCGTCTGACGTGCGCTACGAGAAGAAGCCGCAGGCCGCGGAGCTGCTGGCGCGCATCGCGTAGAGGCCAGCAGTCCCTCACCCGGCCTTCGGCCACCCTCTCCCGCAAGCGGGAGAGGGCGCTGAGTCGTTACTTGCCTGCCGGCGCGACGACGTAGTCGCCGGCGCTGTTCGACAGGTCGGTGATCCAGATCTCGGGCCGCTTGTCGCGCTTTCGGAGATCGAGCTCGAACGGCTGATTCGTCGCACCGACGATCAGTCTGCCGCCCATGACGCTCCCGGTGACCGGTTCACCTGTCAACGCGTCCTTCACGGTCACGGTCACGCGATGCACCTTCCGCGGTCGCAGCGACTGTGCGGCCGGTTCCATCGACACCACGACGCGCGGGACCTCGACGTTCAAGCGGAAGGAGACCGACGGGTATCCCGCCGCCGTCAGCGTGACCGTCGGTCCGATCGAGTCTTCGTGGCCAGCGGCGTTCTTCACGCGCGCGAATTTCACCGGCCACTGGAACGGATAGCCGGCGGCGAGCGCGCCTGTCGGGTTGGCCGGCGCGTACACCTTCTGCCCTTCAATGGCCATGTCCGCGAAGATTGGAACGCGCGTCTGCCGGTCGATCGCGTAGACCCTCATCGGCACGAGCTTGGCCGGCTGTTTGACCTCGGACGGAACGATCCAGACGTCGAGCGTCTTGTCCGCGCGTACAGGATCGTTCTGCTCCGCGCACTTCCGGGTCTCGTCGAATCGCGGCTGCATCCGCTGATCGAGGCCGAGAAGATACGTTTCCACGGTCTCGTAGCAGGCATGGAAATCGACCTCCGACCTCTCCTTCGGGAAGCGCCGATCACAAATCGTTCTGAACTCTCTCGACAGGACGTCGAGGCAGAACAGCTTGTTGTTCGGCGGCGTTGCGAAGCAGCTCGTCATCTTCCGGCAGAGCTTTTCAAACTCGGGCTCCAGCTCGGCCAGATGGTTGTGCACCCATTTCACGTCGAGGCTGAGGCCGAGGAACGCGGCGGCCGCGGAAGTCATCTCGGATTCGGCGTACGACGAGCAACTCACGGTCGCACACGTTGTCGGCGTGAAGTCGTCCGGAAACGGGTTCCTCGTTTCGTCGGCCGCGTAGACGTGGGCTGCGCTGAGGAGAAGGATGAAGGCGATGACGTTTTTCATGGGTGGGTCGGCAATCAGGTGAAGCGCGTGAGGACGAACGCGATGTCGTCTCGGAATTCTTCCGTGGCGGCGAATCCGCTGACGTCCTCATAGATCGCGTCGTAGACCGATCCGAGGTCGCCGTCCGCCGACTTCTCGAGGAGTCTGGCGATGCGATCGATCGAATAGAACTCGCCGTTTGTGTTCTGCCGGTCCGTGAGGCCGTCCGTATAGACGAAGAGCGTGTCGCCTGGACCGATCTTCATCGTGCGCTCCTCGAAAGTAACGTTCGGCATCGCACCGAGCAGGTTGCTCGGCTCTTCGAAGAGCGTCGCTTGTCCCCGGTCCCGCTGGTAAAGCAGGAACGGCGGGTGCGCGGCGTTCGCATAATGCATCGTCCCCGTCTCGTCGATCCGGAAGAGCTGCGCGGTCGCGAACTGCGTGGGAAGGCTGACCGTGAAGAGGAAATCGTTCAGCCGTGTCATGAAGTCCGCGAGCGATCCGTTCGGATCGGTCTCCGTGTGGAGGTAGCTCTTCAGCAGCGACACGAGGATCGCTGCCGGAAGTCCGTGGCCCGAGACGTCGGCGACGAACAGATAGAGAAGCTTCTCGCTCTGGAAGTAGTCGTAGAAATCGCCGGACAGCGTCGCGCTCGGCATGTACGCTGCTCTCACCTCGAGCCGGTCTGTGCGGAACGGGCCGTGAGGCACGAGCGCTTCCTGCACGCGTCTCGCGATCTGCAGGTCGCGCGTCATCTGCTGGTTCATCCGGCGAAGCTGATCCTGATAAGCCTTCACGCGCAGCAGCGCGCGAAGCCGCGCCACGAGCACCTCGATGTCGGAGCCTTTCGTGACGAAGTCGTCGGCGCCGGCGTTCAGACCCTCGACCACGTTCTGCGCCGAGTCGGCGCCGGTGAGCATGAGCACGGGAATCGTCTTCAGTTGCGGATCCGCCTTGAGACGGCGCGCGACTTCGAAACCGTCCATCACCGGCATGCGGTAGTCGACGATGATGGCGTCGGGAACGGCCTGCGCGGCCAGGCGCAACCCTTCCTCGCCCGACTGCGCGGTGAGAACGGCATAGCCGCGCCGCTCGAGAAAACGGCGGGTGACGGCGAGATCATTCGCGTTGTCGTCGATGATGACGATCCGTTCCCGCTTCTCCATCAACGTCTGGGATGGTAGCAGAGGGGGTTGACGGTTGACGGTGGGCGAGGCCCTGCCTCGCGTGCGGAGCAGTAGCGCTGGCGAGCGGTGTTTTTCGTTGACCGTTGGCCGTTGTCTAGGCGGCGTCTCGCAAGAAACGTGATGACACGCTCTCGGGATTCACCGCCTCGACAACGGCCAAGGGTCAACGGGCGACGAAAGCACGCCACGAAGCGCGAGCGTGAGAGACACGCCGCCAGGCCTCGTCCACCGTCAACCGTCCACCGTCAACGCTTACGACAGACCGCCCTGCCAACGGTCAACGGTCAACGGTCAACGAAATCACGTACCCTACGCTCGCGAATGAAACTCATCGTCGGCCTCGGCAATCCGGGAGAGGAGTACGCGCGCACACGCCACAATGTCGGATGGATGGTCGTGGACGCGTTCGCGGAGAAGTTCCGCATTCCCATCAACAAGCACGAGAAGGAGGCGATGACCGGCTCCGGGCGCGTGGCGGGAGGGGCGGTGATGGTCGCGAAGCCGCTGACCTACATGAACCTTTCGGGCGAGGCGGTGAAGCTGCTCACGAACGCGTATCTCGATTCGCCCGATGGTCTGATCTTGGTGTACGACGATATCGATCTGCCGCTGGCGCAGCTTCGGATCAAGCCGTCCGGATCGGCGGGAACCCACAACGGGATGCGCTCCATCGTGGCTTCGCTTGCTACGGAGCGATTCCCGCGCTTACGATTCGGTGTGCGCGGCGCGGATTACGCGGAGGTGAGCGGCTTGCGCGATTACGTCCTCGACGCATTCGCGCCCGAAGAACTTCCTCTAGTCCAGCGCGGCATCAGCAGGGCCGTCGATGCGCTCCTGATCTTCTCGCGCGGCGACCTTCGCCGGGCCATGAACGAATTCAACCGCGACGTCACTGAAGAATCGAAAGACCCCGACCCATCATGAACCCCATCCATACTCTCGGCGAATTGCGCAGTTCCGGCTATCGCGTCCATTCCGTCAAGGAGGAGATGCGAGCGAACCTCCTGCAGAAGATCGCGCGGGGCGAACCGACGTTCCCCGGCGTGCACGGCTACGAGCGAACGGTTGTCCCGGCGATTCACAACGCCATTCTGTCGAAGCACGATGTCATCCTCCTCGGCCTTCGCGGTCAGGCGAAGACGCGCATTCTGCGCTCGCTCGTCTCGCTCCTCGACGAGCGCATTCCCGTGATCGCAGGGTGCGAGATCAACGACTCGCCGCTGCAGCCGGCGTGCAAGCGCTGCCGCCGGCTGGCCGCGGAACGCGGCGACGATCTGCCGATCGCGTGGATGCCGCGCGAGGATCGCTATCGCGAGAAGCTGGCCACGCCCGACGTGACGGTGGCGGACCTGATCGGCGACATCGATCCGATCAAGGCCGCGAATCAGCGCCTGACGTACGCGGACGAGGAAGTCATCCACTACGGGATCATTCCGCGGACCAACCGCGGGATCTTCGCGATCAACGAGCTTCCCGATCTCGCGCCGCGCATCCAGGTGGCGCTGTTGAACATCCTCGAGGAGCGCGACCTGCAGATCCGCGGATTCCCGGTGCGCATCCCGATGGACGTGGTGCTCGTCTTCAGCGCGAATCCCGAGGATTACACCAGTCGCGGGAACATCATCACGCCGCTGAAGGACCGCATCGACTCGCAGATCCTGACGCACTACCCGCAGACCGTGGAGACGGCGCGCCGGATCACGGAGCAGGAAGCCTGGCTCGATCGCGACGCGAAGACCTCCATCGAGATCCCGGCGTACGTGCGCGATCTCGTCGAGACGATCGCGTTCGTGGCGCGCGACTCCGAGCTCGTCGATCAGACGTCCGGCGTCTCCGCGCGCCTCACGATCGCCGCGATGGAGCTGCTGCAGTCGAACCTCGAGCGGCGCGCCGCATTGACCGGCGATCGCTTCGTCTTCCCGCGGCTTTCGGACCTCTCGATGATCCTTCCCGCCATTACCGGCAAGGTCGAGATGGTGTACGAAGGCGAGCAGCAGGGCTCGGAGGTCGTCGCCCGCAAGCTGATCGGCCAGGCGGTGGCGAAGCTGTTCGAATCGAAGTTCCCGCCGGTCGAGCGCGCTGGCCGGGCCGCCGAACAGCGCCGCAGCTACGACGAGCACGATGAGCTGGAAGACATGTTCTCCGGCCGCGGCAAGCCGAAGCGGAAGGAGCCGCCGCCGCGCGAAGAGTCGCGGCAGAACGTGAAGTCGGATCCGAACTACGACACGATCCTGGCCTGGTTCGTCAATGGCAACAAGATCACGCTCTCCGACGAGCAGCCGTTCGCCGAGTACTTCCGCGAGCTCAGTCGCGTGCCGAAGCTCGCCGAGACAGCGTCGAAGTACGTGCAGGCGCGCCGAGACGAAGAGCACGCGTTCTGGATGGAGATGATCCTCGAGGGGATGCACCAGGCGCTGCGGCTGGCCCGCGAAGATCTGGACTCCACGATCACCTTTGCGGAATTGATGAAGTTCAATGTGTTGCGCACCGTCAAGTAGAAGGCGCGCGGCACGCGGCACGCGGCACGCGAGGAGAAGCGGAGCACGCGTGCCGCGTTACGCGTGCCGCATGCCGGGTGCCTGATATGCCTAAAGTCTCCGCCGACATCCCGAACGAGCTGTCCCGCCAGATCGACCGGATCATCCGCGACGGGTGGTTCCCCGATCAGGAGACGATCGTGCGTGAAGCGCTCATGCAGTTCGTCGACGCCAAGTCGTTCCTCGGCGATTCGCCGCGATTGCTGCACCGCTTCGCGGCCGACGCGCTCAATGATTCGAAGCCCGACACCGCGCTGAAGTTCGTCGACCGCGCGCTGTCGCTGTCGGTCAAGCAGAAGGTGACCGACTTCACGCTCCATCAGGCCCTCGTCGAGCTCCGCGTGCAGATCCTCCTCGTCCTGGGGCGCGAGGAGGAAGCGCTGACGTCACTGGAAGAGGCGCGCGAACAGTTCCCGAACAGCCCGACGATTGCGCGGTGGATCGAGAAGCTTCGCAAGAACCGGTAGACCCTCCCATGCGTCATCGCTACTCCTGGCTCGACCCCGATCTCATCCGGCAATTGCTCGAAGAGATGGGTCTGAGGCGTCTCTTCAATCAGCTGCTGCTGCAGACGGGCGGCGACGTGGAAGAGGCGATGCGCTGGATGCGGATGATGCAGCAGCGCGGCTACATCGACCCGAATATCGATCTGGAAGCGTTCTTCGCGCAGCTCACGGAAGAGAACGTCATCGGGCAGGATGCGCAGGGGAACGTCGTGCTGGCGGCCGGCGGTGAGCGGCAGATCCGCCGCGATGCGCTCGACGAGATTTTCGGCGGCCTGCAGAAGTCGATGAGCGGCTATCACTCCGTGCCGACGGCGGGGCAGGGGACCGAACGGCTCACGGAGACGCGGCAGTATCAGTTCGGCGACGATCCGATGTCGCTCGACTCGGTCCGCACCCTGCAGAACGCGATGAAGCACAACGACCCTTCGGATCCGATCACGATCAATGAGGATGATCTCGAGGTGTTCGAGACCGAGCACAACTCGAGCTGCGCGACCGTCGTGATGATCGATATCTCGCACTCGATGATCCTCTACGGCGAGGATCGCATCACGCCGGCGAAGAAGGTCGCGCTCGCGCTGACGGAGCTGATCCTGACGAAGTATCCGAAGGACGCGATCGATGTGCTGCTCTTCGGCGACGACGCCGTGGAGGTGCCGATCTCGGAGATCCCGTACGTGAAGGTGGGGCCGTATCACACGAACACGAAGGCGGGGCTCGAGCTCGCGCAGCGCATCCTGCGCCGCCGCAAGCACAACAACAAGCAGATCTTCATGATCACGGACGGGAAACCGTCGGCGCTGTACGAGAACGGACGGCTCTACACGAACTCGTTCGGCCTGGACATGAAGATCGTGAATCGCACGCTCGAAGAAGCCGACCGCTGCCGCCGCGCCGGAGTGCCGATCACGACGTTCATGCTGGCGACGGATCCGATGCTGGTGAACTTCGTCGAGCAGCTCTCGAAGATCAACCGCGGCCGCGCGTTCTACTCCTCTCCCGACCGACTCGGCGAATACATCCTCGCGGACTACATCCGCAACCGCCGCAAGTTCGTGCATTAGAAGCAGAAAGCAAGAAGCAGAAAGCAGAAAGCAGAAAGCAGAAAGCAGAAAGCGGAGAGCGTGGGCGGCGGCTTCCACCGAACCGGATTTCCGACGGCGGTACCGTTCGCGACGCCCATTTCTGCTTTCTGCTTTCTGCTTTCTGCTTTCTGCCTTCTGCTTTCTGCCTTCTGATCTTTCGAAGGCGGAATCGGGATCTGCGCGAGAGCGTTCCTTTGAGCGTGCGAAAGTTATTGGTGGTGCTGGCGATCGCCACGAGCGCGTACGCGAATGACATCTCCTATTACTCGTTGCAGTCGGGGTGGGGCACCTTTGCCACGCCCCTCACCGATCGCGGGATGCACGGCGAGGGGCAGATCATCGCCGTGCTCGACACCGGCGTCGATTACGACAGCTGCTACTTCGCCGAATCCGACAACTCGCGGCCTCCGGTCAACACCGGCACGCCGGGCGGCGGATTGCAGTGGACGAACCTCGATCCTTCGCGGCGCAAGATCATCGCGTACGACTTCCTCTATTCGTGCGATCAGTTCCCAAGCGCGAAGGGTTGCGAGAATCCGTTGAGCCTCGAGGCGTACGACAACACCGGCCACGGCACGCACAACGCGGCGACGGCGGCAGGCGACAAAGGCGCGCGCATCCTTCACGACACCGCCGACTCCATCGCGTCCGGCGCGAAGCTGATCGTGCAGGATGGCGGCTTCGTCGGCGGCGACAACTGCTCGCAGCGGCCCGGCTTCGGCTGCCCGGTGAACCTCACGCCGATTCTCGATCAGGCGTACAAGCAGGGCGCGCGGATTCACACGAACTCGTGGGGCGACCGGCAGGGGACGCCGCCGCTCGTCAATCCACCGACGGCGAACTACTCGCAGTCGGCGCGCGACGTCGACGCGTTCGTCTACTCGCATCCCGACATGCTCATCGTCTTCGACACCGGCAACTACGGCGCGACGGCGGACATCCCGCCCACGCCGCCGCCCGCGTACTCGGTCGCCGCGCCGGGCACGTCGAAGAACAGCCTGCAGATCGGCGGCGTCCGGCCGCCGA
>Ga0210377_10000144_pt1 | contig 66457 bp, 60 predicted proteins | sample PLM4_65_b1redo_FD_155480 | JGI IMG/M metagenome (GOLD analysis project Ga0210377, IMG submission 155480) | Groundwater sediment microbial communities from an aquifer in East River, Colorado, USA - PLM4_65_b1 redo | ecosystem: Environmental > Terrestrial > Soil > Riparian zone | place: USA: East...
GGCGCATAATCCTTGAAAAAATCCACCATCTCAGTGGTCATTTGATCTTTATATTCAAGGTGGACAGCTTCGATGATGGCTTCCGCCGCGGAGCGATGTCCACCGCCGGTATCGGAGAAGTAAAAAACAATATGCGGTTTTCTAGGAGTCGGCTGGTTTGTCATTTTGTTCTTCTATGTGTTTGGTGAGGTTGGTTTTGAGCCGTTTGGCAAGTTCACGGCGGGTAAGCATAACGCGACGTCCACAGCCTTTGCATTCGAGCCCGATATCCGCACCGAGACGTGTGACGGTCCATTCGTAGGAACCACACGGATGTTGTTTGCGGAGGCGCAGGTGGTCGTTGAGTTGGAGGTCGGGGAGCATATGGGTGAATTTTGAATGCGGAAGGCAAAATGCAGAACTGGCGTGAATATTATAAATTGAATTGTGATAAACTACGCACGAGAAATTTTGACTGAGGAGATACAACCATGGCTCAACAAGAAACCTATGCCATTGAAATTGCGGGCATCAAGCGTGAACTACGTTTATTCGAGATCAAGCCCGGCTTGAAGATCGCCATTTTGAATATTCTGGGGGATACGGAACTCGTGCAAGCCTGCGCGAAGGAATTAGCCAACAAACTCAAAGACACTGACTACGATGTGCTGGTAACTGCGGAAGCCAAGTCGATTCCGCTGGCACATGCCTTGTCCGTTGAAACAATGAAACCTTATATCGTGTTACGTAAATCCTATAAACCCTACATGGGCGATGCGCTTAAAGCTGAGACCTTATCCATTACCACCGGTCAGCCACAGGTTTTGATCCTCGACCAGAAAGACCGTGAGTTGATTAAGGACAAGAAAGTGGTCATTCTGGATGATGTGATCAGCACCGGATCAACTTTGCAGGGGATGAGAATGATCCTTGATAAGGCTGGCTCAGCGGTTGTGGCTGAAGCAGCGATCCTGACCGAAGGTGACCGCGCCCAGTGGATGCATATTATTTCGTTGGGGCATCTGCCGTTGTTTACAGAATAAAACGTAGGGGCGGAGCAATGCTCCGCCCCTACAAAAACAATTTTTGTTTTTGAGGTCGCGCCATCTTTTTGATGGCGCGTTCTCTTTTCATTGCCATCTTGCGATCTGGCTGCTCTTCCACATAGACCAGTTTTACAGGACGCCGCATCTTTGTATACTTTGCACCAAGTCCCTTATTGTGGGTGGCAACCCGGCGTTCGGGGTCAGTTGTCCAGCCTGTGTAATACGTCCCATCTGCACACTCAACGATATAGCAATAACAAGGCATGTTAAACAAAAAGGGCGGGGTCTTTACGCACCCGCCCTGTCCATTATTTTTTCTTTTTTGAACGATCCACCATGTTCCCCAGGAACATCCGACCGAGTTTATCGCCAAAGGATTGCGGCTCTGCCTGAACCTGCTCCATACGTTGCCAATCAGCATTGGTGCGTTCACTCAACCAACGGTCACGGGCTTTGACTGCATCTTCAAGGAATTCGATCACAGATTTATTATCGCCAGTCTCGATCCCGTCACGCAGTTTTTGCAGGGAGGTCATATAGGCATCGATCACGCGCAGAACATTTTCGCGATTCCCCAGTGCGGCTTCACCCAGCGATTTCGCTTCATCGTGATATGCCAGCGCGGCAGTGGCGGAGGCATACGGACGCGCCGCAACCTTGCGCGCTTCTGCCCAACCGGGTTGGTCCACAGTGGCGTCGAGCAAAGCGGCAGAGATCAGCTGGGGCAAAATATGGGTGGAGGCGAGCAAGCCATCGGCTTCCACATCATCTGAGATCATGGATTGAGCGCCCAACAACTCAACCAGATCCGTGGCGAGTTTGACCGCTTCACCGGGTGTCCCATGCGGCGCATTGATCATGAACAAGCCTTTGCTGAATAGGTCGGCGCGCGCCGATTGAACGCCCAAGTCAATGCCATGCAGGTAACTTGCGCCTGCGGCCGGAACCAAGCCCACGTAATAACGTCCCTGAGGGATAAGCTCATTGAACCACGTACCAACCGTCGCTTTGGCGGGAGCCGTGTCGAGTACCACAGTCCCTTCCTGCAGGTCTTGCGCGATGTATCCCAAAGTCTCGCGCACTTCGCTGAGCGGGATGCAAAAGATCACAACATTTGCCTCGCTCACCGAGGAGGGCAGGTTGACCTTGATCTCATCCACGGCGCCAGCTTTTTGCGACTGGCGCGCGGTTTCATAATCTTTATCATGACCGACACGTTTGATATTTTTTTGCCCGGCAAGTGCCAGTCCGATTGAAGTTCCCACCTGACCCAGACCGATAATGGTAATTTGAACAGTCATCTTTTCCTCACAGTTTGATTGATGTGATGATTATACTGCCTTTAAATTGCGAGAACCGCGGACGCCGACCGCGGTTCTCTACGAAAGGAGGAGAAGAGAAATCACCTTACTGCCCCAAATTTATCATAATGGACTCAAACGTGCTTGACGCCAAACCTACGATTACCCTACGATTGTACGACAGTTGACGAGGATGAAAGGTCGGATTTTGGAGGTTTTGCTGCGGTTTCGATCCACAAATGGGTCTTCCAGAGTCTATAAAATGCGCGATATAATAGAACAAATTTTCCAAACACCTACAACCTATTTATTGTTTCTTCAATAAGGAGAAAAATGTCCACGCATGCAATTGAAACTCAAAGCCTTGGGCGTATCTACAAACTGCGCGGGAGCAAGAAGGATACCCGCAAAGAATTGGTGGCATTGCAGGATGTGAACCTGACGGTGGAACGCGGTGAACTTTTCGGACTCCTCGGACCGAACGGCGCCGGCAAGACGACCCTGATCAAGATTCTTACCACGCTTCTTTCCCCCACTTCTGGCTGGGCACGTGTTGCTGGAGCCGACATCCACCGTGAGCCGGATCTTGTGCGTCCGCGCATCAATATAGTATCGGGCGGTGAGTCTTCAGGTTATGGACTCTTGACCGTGCGCGAAAATCTGTGGATGTTCTCGCAGTTCTACGGTGTGCCATCCAAGGAAGCCAATGAACGCATCGAGGCTCTGCTCGAAATGGTCGGCATGAAAGACCGTATGCATACAAAATCATCCGATCTTTCCACCGGTTTGCGGCAGAAGATGAATATCGTGCGCGGCTTCCTCACCGACCCGCAGGTATTATTCCTCGATGAGCCGACACTCGGACTGGACGTGGGCGCATCGCGCGATGTGCGCAAGTTCATCATCGAGTGGTTGAAAGCGGATAAGGAACGCACTTTGTTATTGACCACACATTACATGGTCGAAGCCGACGAGTTGTGTGACCGTGTTGCCATCATCAACAAGGGACGTGTACTGGCATGCGACACACCGTCTGCGTTGAAGCAACGACTGCAAAAGGATGTGCGTTTCGAGATCGAGACGAGTCCGCTCAACGGGTTGACTCCGCTGATTTTGCAGGAGCAGGCTGAGGTTCGGAATGTGGCGTTGACCGAGATCGAAGGCGGCGCCCGGCTGGATATCGGTCTGGTTGAAGAGTCGGCGCTGGCTCGCGTCATCAACCTGTTCACGCAAAAAAATATCAAGATCATGAAGTTGAACAAACGTGAACCCACCCTCGAGGATGTATTTGTGGACTTGGTGGGGCGCAGTATGGCAGAGGAGGAATCCAATGAACGCAGTGAGTAGCAAGTATTCACGCAAGGATACAGGCTGGCGTTTGTTCTTGAAAACGATCATTGCGCGTGCCTACCCACGGATCATTGGACAACAACGTGAAGTCTCCTGGTTGTTGTTCGAAGTGGTGATGCCCATGCTCGCGGTCTGTTCGTACGTGTTTGTATACCGCGCCTTGAAAGCACCTGAAGAATACATTGGCTTCGTGGTGATGGGCGGCGCGATGACCGCGTTCTGGATGAACGTATTGTGGAGCATGTCTAGTCAGTTGTATTGGGAGAAAGAGACCGGGAATCTCGCCTTATATATCATGGCGCCCAATTCGATGATGGCGATCCTGCTTGGCATGGCGCTGGGCGGGATGGTCGCCACCGCCATGCGTGCTGTGGCTGTGACCGTGTTCGGCACATTGATGTTCGCTGTGGAATTTGAAGTGACCAGTTATCTGCAATTGTTCGCGGTGTTCATGCTGGCGATGATCGCGTTGTATGGGTTGGGCATGATGATGGCTTCTGCATTCCTGTTGTTTGGACGTGAAGCCTGGCATATGGCGAACCTGGCACAGGAGCCGATCTTTCTGGCTTCGGGCTTTTATTTCCCAATCAAGTCTTTGCCGTTCTGGGTCGCGGCGGGCGCGTCCATCATTCCGCTCACACTCGGCATGGATGCGATGCGGCAACTTGTCTTTCCATCCGGTTTTCGGCTCGGCTTTCTAGATGTGCGCACAGAGATAATCATCCTCGCCATCCTTTCGGTGGTCTTTGTCGCGGTCGCGAAGTTCCTGCTCGCCTATGTGGAGAAGCTCGCAGTGCGTGAAGGCAGGATCACGGAGAGCCGCAGATAATTATTAACCACAAAGTGTCACAAAGGTACACAAAGGTTTTAATGGTTTCCCTTTGTGACACTTCGTTTCTTTCGTGGTGAGAAAAGAGAAAATATGCAAACCTCAACTTCATGGCGTTCCTTCCGCATGGCAGCCTGGCTTGGCTGGTTGATCGAATCCAACTGGACCGATCCCTTCCTTTTCGCGGTCTATTCCATCGTCAAGCCCTTATCGGGTGCGGCGATCCTCGTAGTAATGTACGGCATCATCACACAGGGTAATTTTGACAGCGCGCTCTTCCCATATATTTATCTTGGGAATGCGTTCTATATTTACGTTGGCGCCGTGATGACAGGCGTTTCGTGGGCAGTGGTGGATGACCGCGAGCATTACAAGACCCTCAAATATATGTACATCGCGCCCATCTATATTCCCGTCTATCTATTGGGACGCGGCGCGGCACGCTTCATCACAGGTTCCATTGCAGTCATCATCACAATCCTGACGGGTGTCTTGTTCCTCAAAGTACCTTTGCAGGTTTCAGAGATCGATTGGCTGTTGTTCAGTGTTACTCTCCTCGTTGGGATCGTCATGCTTGCCATGCTCGGGCTATTGCTGGCGGGCGTCACACTCACCACCGCGCGTCACGAAGGTTTCATTGGCGAAGCCACGGCCGCCGCGTTATATATTTTCAGCGGCGCGGTCTTCCCATTGGATGTGCTTCCTAATTGGCTGCGTCCCATCGGTTTCTTTATGCCCACCACGTATTGGCTCGAACTGCTGCGCCGTTCCCTCGTGGGCAATGTTGCACAAGCCTTTCCCACGTTGTCAAACTTTAGCAATATGCAGATCCTTGGCGTCCTACTTGGCTTGAGTCTGTTCTTTGGGATCGTAAGCCTGCAGGTCTTCAAAGTCTGTGACCGCATCGCACGTGAACGCGGCATGATCGATCGGACTACAAATTACTAAATACACTATAATCCCACCATCGAGAACTTCAACTCGGTGGTGATTTTTATGAAAACAAAATCGCAGGATACGACTCCTATTTACATCGGTGAACTGAACGGGACGCCGCTCGGAGACTTCCGCCTCGCTGCCTCTGACCTGGGGCTGGTCGCCATCGAATGGGCGAATGCCCAGCCCGAATTTGATACTCGCCTCGCACGCCTCAAGCATCCCATCCAACCCAACCAAAAGAAGATCGCTCCGTATGCAAAGGAATTGCGTGAATATTTAAGCGGCAAACGGACAGCCTTCACAATCCCCATTGACTGGACTTTCTTTACTCCGTTCCAACGTGAAGCCCTGCAGGCAGTGTTCCGAATCCCATATGGCGAAACCCGCACTTATATCGACATTGCCAGAGAGATCGACCGTCCGCATGCCTATCGTGCCATGGGAGCCGCCAACGCCATGAACCCCATGCCTATTGTTGTCCCCTGTCATCGCGTCATCGGTGCAGATGGTAAACTCCACGGCTACGGCGGTGGAGATGGATTACCTACAAAAGCATGGTTGCTGAAAATGGAAGGCGCAGTGATAACGTAATGCGCCATTGAATAAACAAAAAGCGGCAATCAACATTAAATTGATTACCGCTTTGCTTTTGTACTTTAACTTTACAAATGCTTATCCAACCACTCAATCATCACTTTGAATACTTCAGCCTGTTCCGGTTCGTTGTGGATCTCGTGATACAAACCATCCCATAACTTCAAGGTAACATCCTTATTCTTTTCGCCAGCCAGCTTCGCAAAATCTTCGCTGCCACTGGCATATGTGATCGGGTCGGCTTTACCGTGCATAATTAACAAAGGATGGGCAAAATCTTTTGCGCCTGCAAAGCATACGTCAATCGCCGCCAAAGCAGATTTACCAAGCCCAAGGCTGGTCTTGTCATGCACCAGTGGATCGTTGACATAGGCATCTACTACTTTTTGATTCCTTGAAAGTCCCTTTACACTCAACTCGCTCGGAATGGTCATTGTTGGCAGGAGTGACCCAAGTATCTTAGCCAGGGCAATTTTTGCCTTCTGTTCTTGAAGCGCCGAACGCAGTGCCGCACCGGTGACCATCACGCCTTTTAAACCGGATTTGTTTTGAACAGCATACGTGAGTGCCAATAATCCACCCAGACTATGACCGTACAAAAATTGAGGCAGAGCCGGATAACGCTGCGAGATGAATTGAAAGAACGCACGAATATCCTGCATCACCGCATCGAGCGACGGGAAGTGTCCGCGTGCGCTGACCGTCTTGCCGTGACCGCGCAGATCAAAACCGACCAGCACATAGCCCGCATCAGTTAACGCTTTGCCTACGTGGGCATAACGCCCGATATGTTCGCCGAGTCCATGCACCAAGGTAACCACAGCTTTCGGTTGTGCATCCGGCTCCCAGCCTTGGACATAAAAAGATAAACCATCATGCCCCGCAAACTTGGATTCAAATGTTTTCATTATTATCCGCCAGTGATCTTGAATTCGCAGGCATGTTCGCCATGCGCCTTGCAATGAACTTCCTCTACATCGTAATTTTTGCCCGTCGCCCAAAAGAGACTCTCACGGATCAGCCCCTGCGTCACAAAACAGATCGGACTGGGCTCACTTTGATCATGTGTGGAAGGCGAGGCGTTATCTACGAGGAGCAGGTCCATATCCAGGGTGTGAACCGCAATGTCGCCAGATTGAGCGCCCATAAATTTGGCAAGCAGCTCGAGGGTCGGTTTGCGACGCGATGCAAGCGGCAAGCGCTTCACTACAGCCGCCTGTGCTTTGATCCCAAACGTCGCATCATCCAAAAGATTATGCCATAATCTTTGACCGACACGCAACAAAACACCGCGTGCGCCGCGCCCAAAATAGGTACGCATGGCAGTCTGCAGCGCGGCATACACATGGGCAGAGTCATAAGGGTTCAGTTTTAGGAAGACATCCGGGGTCTTCCATTCGGCTGGCAGGTTCGCCAGGGACAACATTGCATTGAATTGATCTGCCCCTAACTCAAGTGCAATCGTTTCTGCAAAACGCCGCAGGATGCGGCTCGAAAATTTGATCTCACTCACGCGCGCGCCTCTCCAACTTCAAATCTACAATATTCATCACCCTTTGCAAGGCAATGTGTTTCAATCACTTCAAATTCCTTGCCAGTTGCCCATAACACTGCTTCACCGATGGAGCCGACATATAAATAACAGATCGGTGTCGCGCTCTCGCGGCTATGACAGATTGCGCACGTGGATTCGATATAGGCGAGTCGCTCTCCGCTTTCATCCACCCAGGCATTCACTTCAGCATTGCTTTTCTTCAATGCATCCGCAAGTCCATTCAGAATGAATTTGATGCGCTGTCTTTCCGGTAACAACTTCAGCGCCACACCCGCCACACCCAGCAAGGCTGATTGCTCCCGCACCCCATATTGGAAGGAGGCTTTGCCAATGCGCCGCAAAATGCCTTTGCCCCCGCGCCCATAAAAAGATTCTATGGCTTCGTTGAATTTTGCATACTGCGAAGCCTGAATGGCCGGCTCAAGACTATTCGGCGGAAAGTTGCCGACGAACCTTTCCAACCCACAGGTCTTCAGCACCGTAGCCAGTCCATTGTCACCCATCACTTCCTGAGCCGAGGTCAGTGCCTGGCGCACAAGTGAATTAATGATCATCGAATCTTTTCGAGCAGTCATATTTTCTCCTTGATCTCTACGGATAAGCGGGCACGTCAAAAATATAAACCGGATACTGCTCACCGGTACGAAAAAATCCCATTTTCTGATACAGGATCAAAGAAACAGCGTTATCGCTTTGTGTATTTACACTTAACTTGAATATGCCATCGTTCACCAATCTCGCAAAAAGATCCCCCAACAAAGCACGCCCCACACCGCGTCCCTGCATGGTCCTATGCACAGCCAAACGCGCCAAATGGGCCCGCTGACCGCCGCCCGTACTCAATTGATAACCGATGATGCCGTCCGCGTTCTCTGCCACCGACGCGATCAGGGACTGCGCAAAGGCCTTATGCAAAGTTTCCAATGAATTTTGCCACAGCGGATCAAAGGACGCCGCATCCGTCCTTGCGACAGCGGGCAAATCCGCATCAATCATCCTGCGAATATGGACGCCTTGCGCTTCGCTCCCAGCCCAGGGCTGATACTGCCACTCAAGCATGACAATTTGCTGGATGTTTTTAAAACCGCTGGTGATCAATATTTGTTGAAGCCAGGGCTGCATGGCGATCACAGCCACGCGCGCGCCACCGGCGTGCGCAATTTCATCCAACGCCGTCCGCCAGAGCAAATTCCAGGCATTCTCAGCCGACCAGGCACCGGAATGAACGAACAACCGCATCCAGGCGATTCCCGGTACCTCTGTAGGACAAGCCAGCGCGGCTGTGATCTGTTTGCCATCATCCAATGCCCAATAAAACGGAGCGCCCAGCCAATCGAGCGGTGAGCGCCAATCCAGGTGCCGATGAAGGCGTGTTTCAAAAAAGATCAGGTTAGATAACTTTTGATGGTCATCAAGGTTGGCAGGCCGAACTAGGGAAGTGATCACTATTCACCTTGGGATGAAGGGAGCGAAATGTTTATTGAGGGTTAAAAAAGCCCAGACGCATCAGGAACTTCAAAAACCGTTGTGTCAATGTGGGTTTTTCAACCAGCCGTAAAGAGTCGAGCACATCCATCTGAGTATTGCCGATATAACCACGTTTGAGGAATATCTCGGCAGTTGCCTTCCTCACCACAGAATGCATGTCGCCTTCACCGATCTCTTCAAAAATACCTGCGGCGCGATTATATTCTTCCACCGCTTCGCTGTATTTTTTGAGCCCTTCCAACGCAGCAGCGCGGTTGGCGATCGCAATGCCTTGTCGTTTCTGATCGCCAGCTTTTTGGAATATTTCCTCGGTGCCGTCTGTAGCGCGCAACGCATCTTCGGCTTTGCCCGCTTTTAATAGAGCCACGCTTTGGTTGTTCTTCATCTCTGCCGCATTCAGTTCATCCTGAACAATTCCGTATGCTAGTGCAGCTTGTGAAAAAAGATCGGCAGCAACTCCAAACGCCCCTTTGGCATATTCCTGTTTACCTTGTTCAGCTAATGTTTTAGCATCCATAAAAAAACCTTAGAATGTAATATCCAACAGATCTTCCGCTACTGAGCGCAACTTATCTCTTGACATGTTGCTCAGCTTCATCGCCAGTTCCAGATAAGGACGGTTAACCGGCATAGCAACGAACTGGCGGAGTTCCAACGGCAGTTCCAAAAAGTCACGGATCGCCTCTTCATTCATCAACCACTGCCCAATTGGACCGGTACGGTCAAAGAAAGATTCGACCCTGCCCCCCAAGGCTTTTACCAGGGCTTCCAATTCGGGCAAAGGCATGGGGCGCTCGCCCAATTCATAAGCCTTGATGCGCGCACTCGAAATACCCGTCTCATGCGCAAGGTTGCGGATCGAGATCGAAGCATTCATACGCTCCTGCCGCAACAAAGCCCCGATCTTGCGCTGGCGTACGGAGAGCAGTTTGGATAGATCCAAACTCTCGTGCGGTGCCGGCTTGCCCGATTTTATTTCCTTGCTCCAAAAATGATCAATGGGCAAATCCAGGAAATAAACTAGTGACTCCAACTCCGGCAGGGAGGGAGCTCGACGGCCCTCTTCATAGGCGCGGAAAATACCTGGCTTCACGCCAATGGCTTGCGCACATTCCGTCACATTTCTACGCGCTGTTGTGCGGGCATCACGAATTAATAAGCCAAGTGTCTTTGAGCGAATCGCAATTTGGGATTTAATGACCATGGTTCCTCAACTTGACCGATTATATCCCGTTATCGCCGGTTGCCAAAACTCGAACCGCCGCCTGCCAGCATATAGATCTCAGCACCAAGCTTTATACCAGATGCATCCAGCTTTGGTCCAAAAACCGGGCGGATACCAGTCGGTTTTAATTCGCCCAATATCTTACCATTAGGACCTACGCCAGTTTGTTCAAATTTGAATATATCCGTGAGTACCACCGTGTCACCTTCCATGCCAACCACTTCAGTGATCGCTGTTACTTTGCGGGCGCCATCCTTCAAGCGAGTCTGCTGAATAATGAGATCCACTGCTGAGGCGATCTGCTGACGCACAACTTTAAGCGGCAGATCCATACCAGCCATCAGCACCATGGTTTCCATACGGGACAAAGCATCGCGCGGCGTATTGGCATGTAATGTCGTCAATGAACCATCGTGACCGGTATTCATGGCCTGCAACATATCCAATGTTTCACCACCGCGGCATTCACCCACAATGATACGGTCCGGGCGCATACGCAGGGAGTTACGCACCAGGTCACGGATCGACACCGAACCTTTACCGTCTACATTTGCGACCTTCGTTTCCATGCGCAAGACATGGTCTTGTTGCAACTGCAATTCAGCCGCATCTTCAATGGTGATGATACGTTCATTCTCTTGAATGAAACTGGAAAGCACATTCAGCAGTGTGGTTTTTCCTGAACCTGTGCCGCCTGAAACAACGATATTCAAATGTGCCAACACACAGGCACGGATAAAATCGCCCATGTTCTGGGTTAACGAGCCAAACTCCACCAATTGTTGAATGGAGAGTTTATCTTTCTTGAATTTTCGGATCGTGATACATGGTCCATCAATGGCTACAGGACGGATAACTGCATTCACACGCGAACCATCCGGCAAGCGCGCATCCACTGTGGGGCTGTCCGCGTCCACACGCCGACCGAGGGGCGAAATAATACGGTCAATGATTCTTTCCACATGATCGTCATCATCAAAGGTAATGCCGCTTTTGGTCACCTTGCCAGCTTTTTCAATAAAAATCTTCTTGGGACCATTGACCATCACTTCGCTGACATCCGGGTCGTCCAACAACGGTTGAATGGGACCAAACCCTGTCATCTCATCCAGAATTTCACTGAAGATCTGTTTACGAATATCTTCAGGCAGGGTTACCTTGGCCTGAACATACATATCGTTCAGACGTTGTTTAACGATTTCGGCGCGGTCGCCAAGCTGTAAGGCCTCACCTTCCAGGGAGCGGCTGATATTTTCAGCCAAGTACTTCTTAAACTTAAGCAGATCAGCTGCAGTAAGCTGTCTGAAATTAGCGGATAGTGGAGTAGCCATTACGATTAATTCTCCTCACCTGATTTTGGTTCGGGAATAACCCAAACAACATGCGACCTGCGCACAGCCAGAAAGGGCACCTGAAAAAGGGTCTGCCCATCGGCACCCAAAACAGTTACATCCGTGATGGCAATAAAATTCTCATTGACATCAAGTTCATCAATAATCCGTTGATCCCGGCGGACATGGATGCGTCCGCGCAGCATATGCATGGTCGTCTGGATCGTGGCGTAAACGGCGATCTTTGAGACAATATCAGTAAATATCTTTCCTTTATCATCATATTCAATAGTCATGTTACCTCTCCTTGGATACTCTGCTTATAGTTTATAAGCATGAGTCCATACAGTAATCTTCTATCACTGCTCAACTCAAACAAACTTATATTTAAAGTTTAGTCTAAATGGACTTAAAACTACCTTTCACTTTCATTAGGCAATTTAACGGGCACGCTGGCGGCGGGCTAGTTTCACCATATTTTCCGCCGCCTCTTTGAGAACGATCGAGGCCGTATCTTTGGGATATTTTGTCGTGATGGGTTGATTGAGGTTATTGGCTAACGTAAAATTACTCCCCATGTATGGGATCATCGTTTTGATGGGTATGCCAATGATCCCCTCTGCTTCAGTTTTGGTCAAGCCTTCCAACCCAACTGCGCGATTCAGGATGGCATAGATACTTTGATCCTCAATGCCCTGTGCTTGCAGATATTCCCAGACGGTCTTTGTCAGGTGGATGGTGCTTTGGTCGGTGGAAACGATCAAAGCAATGAGATCGGCTTGTTGGATCAGAGGCAGGCTGATACGTGAGAGCGAACGTCCAATGTCCAGAATGATGAAATCGTACGAGGCACGGAGCACATCCACGATCTGCTCAATGCGGTCACCCTTAAGAATATTCCCATGCTGTGGATCAGGGGAGCCAGGCAGTAATTGGAATTTCCACAATTCCGGTTCAGGCAAATTTTGGTGAATGTAGTCGGCATTGGTTTGCGCGGACGGGAGTTCTGACACCGTTGCGAGATTTAGTTTCCCGGTATAGCCAACGATCTGCCCAATGGAACCGATGGGCAGAACCAGGTCTGCAACCACTACGCTTGCCTCGGGTAGATGAGTCTTGATATTCATCGCGAGATTGGCGCACAATGACGAAGTACCCGTGCCGCCCTTGGCACTGAGAAAGACGATCAATAGACCTTTCTCACGTGCCACGCTACTTACAACTTCCATTGGAGGCTGCACATCGAAGGTGCGGTCAAGAATCCCATCAAGCTTCTGAAGCATTTCAGACGATTTGATCAGATAATCATTCACGCCTGCACTTAGGCAGGCTTCTTTGCGGACGGGACCGGGATCACTTGAAAGTGCAATAATGGGTGTATTGGCGGTACGCGGGTTATGGCGCAATTTTTGAATAAATTCCCCATCTCCGATATCAGACAACACCGGATCGAACAGGATCAGATCCGGTGTGTCACGCCAGGCAATGATCAAAGCTTCCTTACCTGATGGGGCTTCAAGCACTTCAAAGTGTTTCTGGCGCAGAAGGTTGGAAAGGAACTTGCGGCTGGCCTCATTCTCATCCAGGATCAGAATCTTTTTACCAACCACAGCAGCCTCCTTACCCGCTCATTCTTCAATGGGCGGCATTAGGTAACCGAGACCTGAACGGGTCACGATATGTTTGGGTGTATGCGCATCATCTTCCAGCTTCTGGCGCAGACGTGCAATACTCACCCAGAGGATTTCCTTGTCTGTGCGATATTCGGGTCCCCATACACTGGTCAGCAGTTCCTCGGATGACATGATCTTGCCAACATGGTGCGCAAATTGCAATAACAACCGATATTCCGTGGCAGAAAGTGAGATCGGAATCTCACCCTTCCATACTTCGGCACGGGCAAAATCGATCTTCAGATTGTCGTGTGTAAAGAAACGGGATTGACCACCCACATCGCCTGCCGGTTGTGCCCGGCGCAGTACGGCACGCACACGCGCCAGCAATTCGGTGGCAGAGAACGGTTTGACGAGGTAATCATCGGCGCCGAGGTCCAGCCCACGCACACGATCCTGCTCATCGCCTTTGGCTGTGAGAATGATGATGGGCGTACTGGAAAATTCGCGGATGCGCTGGGTGGCACCGAAGCCATCCAGCTTGGGCATCATGACATCCATCAATACCAGATCGATCGGCTGGCCTGAGAAAACATCAACAGCTTGGGCCCCATCCTGGGCAGTAACCACTTCATAACCTTCTGTCCTTAGATTGGCTTCCAACAGGCGCAGGTAACGGGGTTCGTCGTCCACAATGAGAATGCGTTTTGCCATACAGACTCCTTCAGGTTAATTAATGGGATTTGTGGGCAGTTCGATAAAAAATGTGGTTCCCTGACCCAGGGTTGACTCTGCCCAAATCTTACCACGATGCGCGTCAATAATTTGCTTACAGATGAAAAGTCCGAGCCCTGTACCAGTGGCTTTTTCACTACGTGCACGATAGAAACGTTCAAATATCAAAGGCAAAGATTCTTTTGGAATGCCGGGACCATGATCCTTGAATTGAACCACCGCCTTCTCGGCTGTCTGGCGAAGAACTACAGTGATCGGCGAACCCGGCGCATACTTGATGGCGTTGGTAAACAAATTATCAAAGACCTGCGCAATGCGGACGCCGTCGCCATGAATAGGCTGAACGGTTTGCAAGTCCATGTTGACTGCCAGGTCTTTATAGCGGGCACGCAGACGGGTGGCAACATCTCGTAGAACAGCATCCAGCCTCAAAGGTTGGAAACGAAGCGGAAGGGTCTTGCTTTGCAAGCGCGCAGACTCCAGAACGTTCTCGATCAGCAGAGAGAGCCGGTCAGCTTCCTCGTCGATGATCGTTAAAAATTCCTGCGTGGTTTCTGCATCCCATGAGGTATCTTTTCTCAACAGACTGGTGCTATAACCTTTGATAAAGCCAAGCGGCGTACGCAATTCATGTGAGATCGTACTGACAAAATCCTCCTGCAATTGCATTTGCATTTTCAGATCGCGGAGTTCCTTGTGCGTTTTCTTCCATATCGTGCGCTCGAACATCACTGAAAGCAATTCCGCGGCAAGTGTCGCCATCATGCTGTGCTCCTGCTCGTAGGCGGGACCACCAAATCGTACGAACACCAATGCGCCGCCGATCAAGCCATCATTTCGCAGCGGGATACCAAGCAAATATGCCTGGCTCAAACGATCATCTGGTGACGCGCCGGCTTCGGGGTCTCTTAACAACAACTTGCCATGAGCAAGTACTTGACTGGCAAAAGTCTCCCCCCAATCAGCATCTGCCTCAGCATTCTTGGCGCGCCCTATGGCACGCGCATAAACGATCTCCAACGTACCGGTGGCTTCATCCTGAAGATACACCGCCACATTATCAAAGACAAATTGCTGGCGCAGAGTTACGAGAAATTTTTCCGCGGTCTTGCGGGTATCACCCGCTTCGATCGCAATCTTCATCAATTCATGAAAGTATGAAAGCGCCTGTGCGTCCATATTTATTTTCAGCTCGCGACCGCCAGCAATGGGAATTTAAACGTGGAACCGCGCCCTTCCACCGATTGAACTTCCAGCATTGAGCCATGCGCTTCGATGATCTGCCGCACCAATGAAAGCCCCAATCCAGTGCCACCAAAGCGCCGCGTAGACGAACCATCCAATTGATGAAACGGTTCAAAGATATCGTTTAGTTGACTGGGAGGGATGCCGATGCCGGTATCTGTTACAGAGATGATGACCAGGTTCGCACCTTCACGTTTGACGCTGAGAACCACGCTTCCACCCGAGGACGTGAACTTGATTCCGTTATCGAGAAGCTGTTGCAGCACCCAGGCTATTTTCTGCGAATCGGCTTGAACAAAGGAAACCTCATCAATCACCCCATGGAGATTGATGCCGCGCTCAGCCGCTTTGCCCAGGAATGATTTCACAGCCAAATTGGCGATCCTCTGAATATCCACGTTATCCTGCTTGATGCTAAGTTCACCGCGTGAAGCCAGTGAGACCATGATCAGATCTTCGATCAGAGCTTCAAGTTTGCCGGTTGATTGCTGGCTGACCTGCAGGGCATGCTTTTGCTCTTCCGTGATATTCCCCAACGATTCGGTGATCAACAGTTCAATATAACCTTTGATATGTGTAAGCGGTGTCCGCAATTCATGTGAGATATTGGAGATGAAATTCGCCTTGAGCTGACTAAGTTCTGAAACACGCTCAAGCGCTTTTTGCAGTTCCGCAGTCCGTTCTTCGACACGGCGTTCCAGTGTGCGATTCGCAGCTTGCAAGGCAGAACGTAATTGTAAAATTTGCTCGGTTACCGCTTGATCCAATTCAGAGCGTTCGATCAGCTTCAGGTCAATTAATGCCTGACCCAAAAGCATGGCATGTCCTTTTGTGGTTTGCTCCAATTGATAATCAAGCGTTTTTTGAAGCTGTTCAGCCGTGATCAGCCCCTTTTGAACAAGATATTCCCCCATACGCGGGACAAGCATTTCGGGTGTGAGTTTTGATAATGATTGTGTCATATGTTTTCAACTCAACAGAAGCGCTTCGACTTCGTATCTCTACATTCAATCGATACTCTGCTCAGCGCGAAATATAGACCCATTCTCCAGCTACCATTGTAGCCGATGATTGCAGGGTAAGCAATTCATCAGCATTACAAGTGAACGGGTCTTTTTCAAGCACGATCAGGTCGGCAAGGAAGTTTGGAGCAAGCTGTCCCAGGCGATCCTCCATGTAGGCTGCATAGGCTGCGCCCAGTGTGTAGCCGGCCCAGGCTTCAGCCATGGTCAATCTTTGTTCGGCGTACCAGCCCTCGGCTGTGGGGAAACCGTCGGCGCGCCTTCTGGTAACCGCGGCGTGCAATCCCAAAAACGGATTCGGTGTCTCGACTGGCGCATCCGACCCCAGTGCGAGCGGCGCGCCGAAATCCAACTGCGTTTTCATGGCGTAGGCAAGGCGTGAACGCCCTGGGCCCCAGAACGCATCTGCCATCAACATATCGGAGGTGGCGTGGATGGGCTGCATCGAGGCGACAATATTCATTTTGCCAAGGCGCGGCGCATCATCGGGATGGATAACCTGCACATGTTCGATGCGATGGCGCAAATGCGGAAGTTGATTTTCGTTTTCGTAGTTGCGCAGTTGTTCGTAGGCGTTGAGCACTTCGTGATTGGCACGATCACCGATCGCGTGGACGGTCATACCCAGACCGACCTGCGCAGCTTTGCGTCCGTGTTCGAAAAGTTCTTCGCCATCCATGTTGAGGATGCCGCGATTCTCGCTTTCGCCAATATAAGGCTGGAACATCGCGGCCGTATGCGGACCGAGGGCACCATCCATAAAGGCTTTGACATTGCCAATGCGCAGCATGTCATCGCCGAAGCCGCCGCGCAACCCGAGCGCATGCGCCTCATTCAACAATTCAACGGGAATGTTTTTTAACACGCGCAATTTGAGTTTGTGCTGCACATGAAGTTGTTGCAACGCCATGAAGGAATCACGGCGGTCAAAATCATGCACGCCAGTGAGCCCCATTTTCCAGAGAATGGGTTGGGCTTTTTCGATGGCATCGGCGATTTCTGTGCTGGTGGGTTCGGGAATTGTTTTATCAACAAGTTCCATTGCGGTTTCGAGCAAAACACCAGTGGCACTGCCTTTTGCATCGCGCTGGATCTGTCCATTTTGAGGGTCAGGTGTTTGCGCTGTGATGTTCGCGAGTTTCAGCCCGCTGGTGTTTGCCCACGCAGCGTGCAGCGATTTGGCGGTGAGATAAACGGGGTTATTAGGCGCAATGACATCCAGATCACTGGCGGTGGGCCAGTTGCCCCACACGTTTTGATTCCAGCCGTGACCCAAGATCCATTCACCTGGTTTGGATTTTTTCACGCGTTCGGCAACCCGGCGCAGACATTCTTCCTTGGTGTCTGTTTCGCAATCGATCTTTTGCAAAGCCAGTGAATAATATTTGAGATGCAAATGTGCATCGGTGAGTCCCGGCAGGATCACACGACCTTGCATATCCTGTTTTGCGGCATTGGGATATTGATTAAATAAATCATCCGCATTGCCAACTGCGATGATGCGTTCGCGGTCAATGACAAGTGCGGATGCCGTGGGTTGTGATGGGTTTTGGGTATGGATGTGTGCGTTGTAGAGGAGTTTCATGTTCAATCCTATAAACCTGACAGGTCTTCAGAGATGTTTGCTTGACGAGAGTCTTTGTCTGCGCGAAAGCTATAAAGAGCAACGGCGCGGATGAGACCTGTCAGGTTTGCATTGTTATGTCAATTTTTCCAACAATGTATCCAGTTCTTCATCGGAATAATAATAGATGGTGACCGTGCCGCCTTTTTTGCTGTACTTGAGTGCGACCTTCGTCCCCAAACTGGAGCGCAGACGCTTCTCGATATCGTTCACGTCCGCGCTGGAGGCAGATTTCTTTTTCGTAGCTGGTCTCTGCCCTGAATATTTTTTGGCGAGCATTTCCGTTGTTCTAACACTAAAATCAAGGCTAATAATTTTCTTCAATAATTCTTCCTGCGCCTTTGCAGAGAGAGATAGCATGGCACGCGCATGTCCTTCAGTAATTTGTCTATCCACGAGCGCCTGTTTCACAGCGGCAGAGGCATCGAGCAGACGCATGGTGTTGGTCACCGCTACGCGGCTCTTGCCCACGCGTTGTGCAATGGTCTCATGCGACATCTTGAATTCCTTTGCCATGTTCTGGTAGGCTTCGGCTTCTTCGATGGCATTCAAGTCCGCGCGCTGGACATTTTCGATGATCGCGAGCTCCAACAATTGCTGATCAGTGGCATTGCGGATGACAACGGGAACGGTTTTTAATCCTGCCTTGCGCGAGGCTTGTAAACGGCGTTCGCCTGCGATCAAAATGTAGACGCCATTTTTGCCGGGAGCAACGATCAACGGTTGAATGACGCCATGCTCGCGGATCGATGCGGCAAGGTTCTCCAGCTCATTGATATCGAATTTTTCGCGCGGCTGACGCGGGTTACGTTGGATCAAGTCAACAGCCACCTGCGCTACACCGCTGGCGCTGGTGGATATAGGTTGTGACCCTCCAGGAATGAGGGCGTCGAGCCCTTTGCCGAGACCAGAACGTGGGGGCATGTGTTACTCCTTACAATTCAACGTAGGGGCGAGGTCTTCTCGCCCCGAATTAGCCAACCAAATATTATTTTCCATCACCAATGAGCAATTCTTTGGCGAGTGATTCATACGCCTTGGCGCCAACGGAAGTTGGTGCATAAGCCGAGATGGGCAGTCCATACGAGGGCGCTTCTGCCAGACGGATACTGCGGGGGATCACACTCTTGAAGACCTGACCGGGAAAGTGATTGTTAACTTCCCTGACCACATCAGCAGAGAGATTGGTGCGCGGGTCGAACATGGTCAGGATCACACCGCGCACACGCAGTTCTGGAAACAGAACGGAACGGACTCGTTCGATCGTCTGGGAAATTTGACCGAGGCCTTCGAGGGCAAGATACTCACATTGGACGGGAACCAGCACCCCGTCACGTGAAGCGATGAGCCCGTTGACGGTGAGAATCCCAAGCGAAGGCGGGCAATCGATCAGGATGTAATCGAATTTTCCATCCAAAGACGCAAGTGCTTTCCTGAGTTTGAACTCGCGTCCCATTTCATCAACAAGTTCGATCTCTGCACCAGCCAACGCGGGCGAGGATGGCAGTAATGAGATCTGGAGGCGTTCATTGAAAAGTATGGAGGCAGTTAGCACATCGCCCGCAAGCAGGGCATCATAGGTGCTGGCTTGCACGGCGTGTTTGTCCACACCGAGGGAGGAGGTGGCATTCGCCTGCGGGTCGAGGTCCACCACCAGGACGCTTTTACCCAGCCTGACAAGGTAAGCTCCAAGGTTAATGGCGGTGGTGGTTTTGCCGACACCACCTTTTTGATTGACGAGAGTATAGATACGAGTCATACGATTTTCGATTCACGATTTTAGATTTACGTTCGGTGGTCGAGTGGCCTTGCAAAAGACGTGTCGAGACCAACAAACATAGTTAATGCAAAACTTCCATCAAGCTTTCTTCGATCTCTTGCGGTGTTGGGATGCCAGCCAGCCCCACACGTGTCACGGAACGCGCTGCGATCAGTGTGGCAAAACGCGCGGCTTCCCAGGGATCACGGGTCTTCAACAAACGAATAAAAAATGCCGCCGCAAAAACATCGCCCGCGCCGGTCGCATCCACTTCATGGACTTCCGGAGCACGAAAACGGCGCCGATCACCATTCCAATGTAAAACACAACCAGACGAGGCTTCGGTCACAACCAGGATGCGTGTTTGATGCGCCATGTGTTCAATAAGCTCATCATCGCCGTTCACATCTTCGCGGCTCATCACAACTGCGCCGGCTTTTTGCAAAACCGGTTCCGCATTTTTCCATTCACTGCGTGAGACACGCCCATCTTCAGCACGCTGGCGCATCCAACCTTGCGGCGTTACACCGAATAACACTGGCGAAAAGTCCTTGGGCAAAAGCGCATCGATCTCATTCGCAATGGGACCAACATGAATAATGGGTGTCCGCTGCCACGCATCAGGGACACTGGCAAAACCCAGGGGCGTGGCTTGAGCACGCAGGTATTGCACACGTCCATGTTCGGTGTAAATATTTTCGAAAGTTGTGCTTTGCGGGGATTCGATGGAAATCACCGGAATGCCATTCAATGCTTCCAGGTTTGTTTCCCTGCCAGCGGCGGTCACCACCCCAACCCGCAAACCGAGCGCACGTGCGGTCAATGCCGAGTATGCCACTGTCCCACCCAAACGCGGACCGTCGGGAGTCAGGTCATGGGCAACATGCCCGATCACGAGATAATCCACCGGCTCCATGGAAACAAGGTTGAGCATGCACGAATTATACCGTGAGAAAAATATAGGGACACAGCGGCGCTGTGTCCCTATATGGTTTTACGCATTCTTCGGAACGATCGTTACTTTGCGATACGGATCATCGCCGGTGCTCTCGGTGGTCACATCCGGGTGATCGCGCAAGGCAATATGAATGATGCGGCGTTCATCTGATGGCATCGGCTCGAGCGTCTGGCGGCGTCCACTTTTGGCAACCTGCTCCGCCATGCGTTTCGCCATCTGCACCAGTTGCTTCTCGCGACGGTCGCGATAGCCTTCCACATCGACCGTCAATTGCACAAATTGTCCGGTCTCTTTACCGATGATCAACGAAGCCACATATTGAAAGGCGCTCAATGTTTCAGAACGGCGTCCGATCAAAACACTCAGGTCGTTGCCGCGAATATCCACATTGATGTTGCGGCGTTCATCACGCCCGGGCGCGCCATAATGCGCCGAGACCTGCGCCTCAAGATTTAACAAGTGCAATAATTTGGAGACAACCGCCTCGGTGTGATCCAGAACCGGATCATGCTCAGGCTGGGACTCGGCTGGTTGGACAGGAGCAAGCTTCTCTTGAGTCTGAGCGACAGGTTCAGATTTTTTCTCGACGCGCTTCGCTTCCTTCTTGGGCTTTTCAGCTGACTCCGTCCGAACTTCCTTGACCTCACTGACAACTGGGGTTGTTCCAGGTGGAGGGTTCACCGTCAAACGAACCCGCACCTGCGGCTTGCCCAATCCGAACAAGCCTTTGTTGCCTGCATCCAATACTTCAACACTGACCGCATCGGCTGTGAGACCCAATTGCGCCAGCCCCTGTGAGAGGGCTTCTTCAACTGTGGGTGCAATGATCTCAAGCGTGGTTTTTTCGTTCATGCCCGCCTCCTTGGTTTATTTCTTCTGACCGCCCGGTAATAGATTACGCCAATTCACCTTGCCCATCATTGCATATTGCGCAATGGCTAACAGGTTGCTTGTAATAAAATACACCGCGAGGCCCGAAGCATAATTGAGAGAGAAGAAAAAGAGCATAACGGGCATATAGATACCCATCATCTTGCTGGTCTGAGCCGCCTGATCGTTGGGATTGGCAGCGGGCGGCATAGTCAACTTGGTTTGGACAAAGGTGGTCAACCCCACGATCAAAGCCAGGATCGGAATGCTAAAACCAAGCAAAAGGGTTCGTTCAGGCAGACCAAGGTCCATCCACAGGAACTTGCTGTTAAGCGGGATGAGAGACGCCGCATCTTGAAATGCATATAAACTGCGCGAGAGTTTCAAAAGACTCAAAGGCGTGGAGCCAATGGCATAGGTGATGCTCGGGATCAGGGCGAATAAGATCGGGAATTGAATGAGCGTCGGCAAACAGGAACCAAAAGGATTGATACCTTTTTCGCGATAGACACGCATCTGTTCCTGGGCAAGTTTCTCTTTATCTTTGGCGTATTTCTTTTGGATCGCCTGCCATTCCTTATCATTCTGCATTTCCTGCATGGCGGCTGCGCCCTTCATCTGCTGCGCGTTAAGCGGCCACGTCACCACACGGATCAGGATCGTGAACAGGATGATCGCCAGGCCAAAGTTATGCCCGACAATGCCGTAGATAAAGATCATCACATTGACCATGATGGCGACCACGGCGTCCCAATTGGTGAATGCCAGAACTAGCACGGCGATCACTGCAACGGTTTTCAACGTTTCAGTAGAAAAACCCTGGGGCAATTGAGCTGGCTGTGCCGGTGTTTGTGGCGCGGGTGTTTTATTATTCGTATTCTTCATAAGTTCTCTTTACTTTCCGGCTGGGAAAGTCCATTTTTGATCACCTTCATCGTCCAAGGCGATCAGATAATAATCTGATTCAATATAGGAGACAAGCACATACCCGCCCGCAGATACAGGCGTGGTGTAGGCTTTCCCCTTGTCGGGTGCACCATGCCACAGTTTCACGTCACCAGCGCCGTCTACAAAATAGACATTTCCAGACTCTGTCACCAGCAAAGCGCCATCATTATAAACAAGGGGGCTCGCAGTGATCGCGCTATCTGGTTGTACTGGTTCCCAGTTCAGGCTGCCGGTTTTCGTATTATAAGAATAGAAATACCCATCGACATCGCTGAAGTAGATGTTATCGCCAGCGGCTATCGGCGTACCCCAGATCCAGCCACTGGTATCCAACACTGGTTCATGTTTTCCGGTGGCCGGGTCAAATTTTTCGAGTTGTTTGGCAAGCGAGCCCACATACAACATGCCATCTGAACCAAGTACCATACTGCCCGGAACCGCGCCGCCCAGATCTTCATGCCATACGATCTTATACGTTTGCAGGTCGATCGCAAAGACACTATGATCAAGGGATGTGACAAAAATATATTTGCCGTCCGTTATCGGTTGTGCCCAGAGGCGTCCAGCCTGTTCCTTAGATTCTGAGAACGGTTCGATCACCTTGATCGCCTGCTTGACCGACTTACCATCCTGCAGGTCAAGCACATAGATCTTGCCGTCAGAGTTCGGGGCGAATAAGCGATTACCCACCACAAGCGGTGCTGCGATCCAGTGACCCTTTGCATCTGTAAATTTCCAGGCAATGCCCGGGGTTGGTTTTTGGGGATCAGCAATATCGTTGGGATCCACGGCGAACATGGCATGGTCATTGCCAGAACTGACGATGATAACCAGCCCATCTGTAGTGACCACAGGCGTGGTCACAAAAAGTTTGGGGCTTCCGCCAAAGATCGCCAAACCGCCGGACTTCTCTCCGGCAAAACTCCATAGTTCCTTGCCGCTTGTCACATCAATGGCATGTACAGCGCTGGTATTTGCCAGGTACGCCACTTCGCCCGAAGCAGACAAACCGGGCCAGGTGGTGGAACCGACACAACCACTCAACAGCACAGCCGCGAGCAGCATAATGGTTACAAACAAAATTTTCTTTCTCATTGAAAAATCGTACTCCTATCGAACGGGGTCGTAGCCCCCGGGGTTAAACGGGTTACATCTCAGCACACGCCAAACTGCCATGGCTGAGCCTTTGAGCGCACCATACTTATACACGGCCTGATATCCATAATGCGAACAGGATGGATAAAAGCGGCAGGTATTGGCAGGGATACCTCTCGAAATTGTCATTTGATAAAGACGGAAAAGAGCCAGCACTGCAATGCGCGGTACATTCCAAAGCGTACGCGGCATATCACGCAGACGCGGTTCATTGGAATAGTCATGCAGGTGAAATTCAGGATTCATGCTTGGGGGTTAAAACTTTCGCGCGCTGTAAAAGGTTTAGCAGGGCGCGTTGAGTATCCTCTATTGTGGCAGACACAAGTGCAGGACGAGCGATGAGGATCAAGTCCGAACCGGAAGCGATGTTTGGGATCAGACTCCGCATCACTTCACGCAAGAGTCGTTTTGCCCGGTTCCGATAGACGGCGGTCCCAACTGCCTTCCCGGCCGCCACCCCCACACGCACACGCGGCTGGTCGTTGTTCTGCACAATCAACACAACAAGCGGGTGGGCATAGGACTTACCATCACGCCGCACCCGCTTGAAGTCTTCAGACCGGGTCAGACGGAAACTTCTCTGCACCCGCGCCTCTGCACGCTACCTACCAGCGAATCTTTTTAACATGTTCGTTGGCAGTCACTGTCAATCTATGGCGACCACGCAAACGGCGGCGCTTGAGAACTTCACGCCCATCAGCGGTGGACATGCGTTTGCGGAAACCATGCACGCGCAAACGGCGGCGGATCTTCGGTTGATATGTTCTTTTTACCATTCTTCGTTCCTCACTTCAAAAATAATAGCGACTGGCACTTTCCAGACAAGCACAACATTATACCGTAAGGGTTCTGATTCGGTCAATTTGGATTCAGGACCGATTCCGCTTCGCGCCAGCCTTTGCCTGCCTCTGCCCAATGGACAGTTTCTACTCTGATTCTTTCTTCCCTTTGCGTGCAGGGTATACCGGATGCGCCAGCAGCTCCGCTAATTTCTGAGCCCCCTCCGGGCTTGCCACGGCGATGATCTCATCATTTTCCTGTAACGTGCTGTCACCACGCGGCAGGGCCATCACGCCATCACGGATGATCGCCGCGATCACGCAATATTCCGCCAGACCCATATCTTTGAGTTGAACACCGATACCCTTGGCGCCCGCCGGCACTTTTTCCTCGACCACCGAGTAGCGTCCGCGCCGGACCTTGAAGATCGTCATCATATCCCCAAGTGACATTTCCTCCTGAATAAGGTGTGCAAGCACGTCAGCTGAATTGAGCGCCACATCCACCTGGAATTTCTCGTTGAACAACCAGGCATTATTGGGGTTATTCACGCGCGCAATGGTACGCGGCACATCGAACATAGTCTTGGCAAGATGACACAAAACCAGGTTGGTGGAGTCATCGCTTGTCACCGCGGCTACAACATGCGCATCACGCAGCCCGGCGGCTTCAAGGACACTGGGGTCAACCGGGTTGCCCTCATAGATCACTTCGGTGGGTAATTCCTGATGCAAATGCGTCAGCAGTTCGCGACGATTTTCGATCAGACGAACTTTGTAATTTTGGTTGATCAATAAATTGGCAAGCCGTGCGCCCGTGCGCCCGCCGCCAGCAATGAGTACGAACATATTACGCCTCCGCCTTCAGGTTCGAAAGACGCGCTGTCAATGCGCCGATCCCTTCGAATGTGGAACTGACATTGAGCAGATCGCCGGTTTGTAACTTGGTGCTCATCTCAGGCAGGGACGCTCTGCCCGCCCGCGCCAGAGCAACCGGGTAACATTGTTTCAGCGAATCAAGCAATTCGCCCAGCGTGCGACCGTTCCAGTTTTCAGGGATCAGCATCTCATATACTTCCACTTCGCCATTCCCTGCCGAGTAGACTGCTTTCTGCATGGGATTCATCAACAACTCTTCCACACGTTGCGCTCCCCAATACGTGGACCCAACAGTTTGCAATCCAAATGCCTCGATGACCGCTCGCAGGTTTGGGTCATAGTTACGGGCAACCACATTCGGCACATTGTAGAATGTGATGGCTGTATGGGCTACGACTGCATTTAAAGTATCTGAGTTTGTAACCGCCGCCAACCCATTCGCTTCACGAATACCGGCGCGTTCCAACACGCTTTCAGCCAACCCTTCGCCTTCCAATGTACGACCGCGGAAATCGGGATGCAGGCGGTTAAAAGACTCCTTCCGGCTGTCTACCACCACAACCTGGTGACCGCTGGCAAACAAGTGATATGCCAACTCTGCGCCCACACGACCGCAGCCTACGACAATAAAATTCATAATGTATGCTCCTTCTCTGCATGTACATGATAGGGCACGTCGGTGACGACGACCCCATGCTTTGATAATAATTCCTGGCGCAGAACTTCCGCCGTACGCATATGCAGGGCATAGTGCCAGCGTTTCGATGGCATGAACTGCGGCACTACAATGGTGATGGTTTCATTCGGCTGGCGATGATCAATAATGTCTTCAAGATAAACCAACAACGGCTCGATTAAGAGGCGGAATGGCGAATCAAGAATGACTAAACGCGTTCCATCGCCCCAGGATTTCCATTTCTTTTGCACCTTTTCAGTTTCAGAGGGTTCAAGCGAAATGTGGACCGCCGTCACATCATCAGATAATAGTTTGGCATAGCGTAGCGCTTCCAATGTACCTTGATGCACGCCGCTAACAGGTAATATCACGCGATGGCGCGTCTGACGGGCGGGCAAGCCTTTAAATTTATCGAGGGAGAGGTTTTTAGCGAGATCTTTGTAATGATAATGGATAGTAAAGAAAAACTTAACCAACAAGGGTGTCAAAATCAGCACAACCCATGCGCCTTCACGGAATTTTGTAACCGCAAACACTACCATCACGATGGCAGTGCAGATTGCGCCAAATCCGTTGATAACCATTTTGTACTGCCAGCCATTCTGGTACGTGAGGGTTGAACCGGGCTCAACAATTTTCTCACCTTCCTTGAGATGACCCGACTTCCACCAGCGGCGCGCCATGCCCGCCTGAGATAAGGTGAAGGAAAGGAATACACCAATGGCATACAATGGAATTAGTTTAGTTACACTTGCCTGAAAGATGACAATCAGCAAACAAGCAATGACCGAAAGAGTGACAATCCCGTTTGAATAAACCAAACGACTGCCACGGAAAGTTAATTGTTTGGGCAAAAAGCCGTCGCCCGCATGTAAAGCACCGAGACGCGGGAAATCTGCAAAAGCTGTATTTGCCGCCATGATGAGGATGACGGTTGTCCCCCAGATCAACGCCAGATAGGGCAGCCCTCGTCCACCATAGACGGTGCGCGCCAGTTGCGAGATGATGGTCTCTTGTTCAGAGAAGATCGCACTGATCTGCCCGGTTAGATATGAAATACCAAGGAACAGCGAACCCAGGATGATTGACATCCAGATCAAGGTGATACCGGCATTACGACTGCGAGGTTCTTTGAACGCGGTAATGCCATTCGAGATCGCTTCCACACCTGTCAAAGCAGTGGTTCCATTGGCAAAGGCATGCAAAATGATAAAGGGCGTGAGCGCACCAACTGTATGTAAAACGTGCAATTCGGGAGGATCCACAACGGTACCTAGTGAACCCGTCAGAAACTTGAACAAGCCATATCCCACCGTGGTCAACATCAGAATAATGAAGAAGTAGGTTGGGATGGCAAATGCCGTGCCTGACTCTTTCACGCCGCGCAGGTTAATAAGCATAACCAGCATCACAGCGCCAACGGCGAGCCAGACGCGAATAGAATAAAGACCAGGGTATGCAGAAACGATCTGGGCAACGCCCGATGAAACAGACACAGCCACTGTAAGAATATAGTCGGTTAACAAAGCTGCGCCTGCTGTTTGGGCAGGCCCTTCGCCCAGGTTGTCACGTGCAACGATATAAGCGCCACCGCCGCCCGGGTAGGCATGGATGGTTTGTTCGTAAGAAATTGTCACAATAATAAGCAATGCGACGATTGCAAGTGAGACAGGAAAGACGTATCCGACTGCCATGCCACCACTGACTACTGCCAAAACACCCAAGATTTCCTGGGTGGCATAGGCAGTGGACGAAAGCGCATCGGATGCAAAAACTGCCAGTCCAACTTTCTTACCAATCGTTTGGTGTGGTGCATCGGCTGTGGATAAAGGTCGCCCGATCAGGTAATGCTCGAGCGAGCGCGGTGGTGTGTAATCGGATTCCCGCCGCATAATTTCAGTTTGATTGTTTTCAGGGGTTAACATGGATCTCTCTTATGCTGACAAAAAGACACCCCCGCAAAGGTGCGAGGAGTGACGATGATTATAGTCCAAATTATGAAAATAGGAATATGCCTAAGGAATCTGATAAGGCACATCAGTAATGACTACGCCGGGTTTTGAAAGCAGTTCCTTGCGCAGCATATCGGCAGTTTGCATGTGCAGGGCGTTAAATACTTTTTTGGAGGGAATAAATTGCGGCACCACGATCGTGATCGTTTCATTAGGTTGTCGGTTGGATAAAATTCCCTCGATGTATGCCAGCAACGGTTCCAGAAAGAGGCGGAAAGGCGATTCCACAATCACGAGGCGCGTGCCACCGCCCCATTTCAACCATTTCTTTTGAACCTTTTCCGTCTCTGTCGGATCCATGGATACATGCACGGCAGTCACATCATCCGACAACATGCGCGCATAACGCAACGCAGCCAGCGTGCCTTGATGGATATTGCTGAGCGGGACAATCACACGATGGCGTCCAAGATATGGCGGAGGCTCGCCATATCTTTCAAGCGAAAGACCCATCGCCATCGTCCGATAGTGGCGGTGGATAAGCATAAACAACGCAACCAGCGCTGGGATAAGCAATAGTACGATCCAGGCACCCTCTTTAAATTTCGTGATAGAAAAGACCAGCATCACAATGGCTGTCGCGATTGCGCCCAAACCGTTCATGAACATCTTGCTTTTCCACTTCGGGTCAAAATGCAACGGCATGCCATGCTTTTGGAAGGTCTCGCCAAGCTTGAGGCGACCCGAACGAAACCAGCGAACTGCCATGCCGCCTTGCGAAATTGTGAAAGAAAGATACACACCGATCGCATAGAGCGGGATCAGGGCGTTTGTTTGCGCGCGAAAGATAACGATCAAGATGGAGGCAATGCCCGCCAACATCATAATGCCATTGGAGAACGCCAAACGCCTGCCACGATATTGCAACTGGCGCGGCATGAAGGCATCGCCTGCCACCAATGCGGCAAGCCGCGGAAAATCTGCATAGGATGTGTTCGCCGCCATAATGAGGATCAGGGTCGTGGAGCCAAGCAAAGTTAAATACAGTGGACTTCCCGGGCTATACACGACGCGGGCGATCTGTGAAAAACCAGTTTCAAGATGAGATGGCAATACACCAATTTGATGCGCAAGATAGGTCAACCCCAATAAATTGACTCCCAGAATCCCACTCATCCAGATCAAGGTCAGACCGGCGTTACGGCTGCGCGGTTCCTTGAAAGCCATGATGCCATTGCTGATGGCTTCCACGCCAGTGAGCGCGGTACAGCCGCCGGAAAAAGCGCGCAGGATCAAGAACAAGGTCAACGCATGGAGGGCTTCGCCTGAATGTGCCACTTCGACACTACCGGGCTCTATGACTCCGAGCGTTCCCGTAAAATATTGAAAAAAACCAACTCCGATCGTGAGCAGGGTCATACCAAGGAAGAAATACGTTGGGACGGCAAAAATATTTCCCGATTCTTTTACGCCCCTCAAATTAATCACCGTAATGAAGGCAACCAACGCCAGCGCAATGGGCACCCGCCATTCAAGCAAAGCCGGGAACGCGGAGGTGATCTGCGCCACGCCTGATGAAATGGACACGGCGACCGTCAGAATATAATCCACAAGCAAAGACGCCCCGGCGATCAGCGCAGGGACTTCGCCTATATTGTCGCGCGCCACGATATACGCGCCGCCGCCGCCTGGATAGGTATGGATGGTTTGCTCATAAGAGATCGTCAGCAGGATGAGCAAGCCAATGATGGTCAACGCGATCGGCAGCGAAACGCTCAATGCCGCCGTGCCAGCCAGAATCAGAACAATGAGAATTTCGTCAATGGCATAGGCACTGGAGGAAAGCGCATCAGATGCAAAGACCGCCAAACCAACTTTTTTGCTGATCGTTTGATGCGGCGCATCAGCCGTTGACAAATGACGACCAAAGATTATATGCGCCAGGTCTTTTTTAGGTTCAACTTCCGGCGCGTGATGGATAAAATTGGTGGATTGTTTATTATCGGGGGTTAACATAAAGGGATTGGAGAAGGGATTTCAGAAGTGGGCGGGATTATACGCCTCTTTAGATTGATTATACAGAGCGCGATTCGGCTTTCCCGGTTTTCATAATGGAATAACGCTATTCCATCGGCCACTTGACAATGGACTTATCGATCTCTTTCATCAACCTGATCGTCTCTTTCAATGAGACAACGACTCTTTGATAATGCGTAATATCTTCGCCCGATAACACGCGCCCCTTGCGGTCTTTCAGCCACTTCTCGCAGACTTGATAGCCGCCGACTTTGAACTCCCACACTTCTTCGGGGACCTTACCAAAGAATTGTATGGAGTTGATAAAGACTTTTCCTTTTACAAAAGTTATTTTCTCAACCTTATTGCTTCCCGCTTCGGGATAGGTTGTGACAAAATCATCCACTCTCGATGATTTGAGCAAATGCAACTCGACCAGTTCCTTGCCTTTCTCGGCAAGTTTTCTGAATAGCTTTTTATCGCTGGTGATGGGTAAACGCGGGAAATCTATTTTGAGAAATTCGGCGTAGCGTGTGCGATAGGTGGGTGAGTGGAAGACGGCGTAGGCATAGTAGAAAATATCCTCTGGGGTAATGTAGGTCGGATTGGCAATCCGACTTACGCCATCAGCGGCAAACTTCATTCCCAACTTCTCCTCCACCGCCTTGATAAACTCAGGCGCGAGATTGGGCTTGCGCGTGGTTTCAGTTTGTGCGAAGAGTGTACCTGCCGTTTCTTCCGGCGTGCTATAAAGGTAGAGGGGGAGTGTATAGCCACGTTCACTTGTTAAATTTGAAACATAGCTGTCATCTGTTATAGCGTTTGTAACTAACACATGACGCCACTCATCTATTGAAGTCTGCCGCACCAAGTGAAAAGCGAGATTTTCACCATTGCCTGCAATCATATGTTTCATAATTTCTGCACGAGGCATACAGATAAATCCCCTTGTTTTGCCAGTGTAATATGTAAACCTTCTATCAAAGGGACGATACATAATATTTTTTACAAAAGATACATTCACCCCCTTTGACTTTATATCATTCTGTGCCAAAAGAACTTTCCAATCGCGCGCATCTTTTCCTAATTGGAAATGTGCTCTTGCTGTTTCTTCTGGCAGAGAAATAAATTCTTTTACTGTTTGTAAAATTTCGCCTTCACTCCATCGAATTGTGAGTCCATCGCGTGCAGTGACTATACCAACAGAATTTTCTTGGAATATGTCGTTAATTTTCCAACCTTTTTCATGTTCGTCTCGCAAATCAATATCTTGCGGCGCAAACAAATAAAACGGCTTATCGGGCTGCAATTCTTTCCATTCAATATCATCCAAATTACTGTCACGCAAAGCGGCGTATTTTTCTTCGCGCTTGCCCCACAGGTGCGCGTGTTTTATTGTAGGGGCGGGTCTCCCCGCCCCTACGGGGTTTTTGACCGCGAGAATGATTGATACACCTTGTTGAATATCGAATACATTTTCATCCTTACCGCCATCGGGCGTTTTTTCTTTTTTCTTGCTGTTGCCGTGCAAATCCAAAACGTAAATTTCATCGAAGGTGGTCATCAAATGCTGGCGCATCCCGCGAAAGGTCGGGTTATCGAGATAGCCATGATTAGTAATGAAAGCCAAAATGCCATGCCCTGTTTGATTAATGCGCCACTCGCCAAAGCGAATGAACTTGACGTAATCATCCTGTAACCATTTCGGGTTTCGCTCGCCCAGCGGTGCACCATCCACAAAATAATATTCGCGCAAAAGTTTGCCGATGAAATTCGGTTTGCCATCTTTATCCACGCTGGCATTGGCAGAATGTCCCGAATATGGTGGATTGCCCATCACCACCATAATTTCCTGATTCTTCTTCACAAACGCGGCGTCAGAGGCTTCTTCGGCAATGTAATGTCCCAGCCCTGCCAGTTGTTCGGCGCGCATCACGCCTTCTTCGAGCGTATTGGTCAAATACACATGCAGGCGTTCTTCGTTGCCTTCCAGCGGCGCGTCCAGTGTTTTGAGCAGTAAGCCAAGTTTCAAATGCGAGACGACATACGGCGCGATCAACAACTCAAAGCCAAAGATGCGGTTGAGCAATTCCTTGCTTTTCTGTTTCCATTGTCCCGCCTGTTTTCTGGTCGTCACCACTTCTTCATAAATTTTCAAGATTACATAGTACAAAAACGTGCCAGTGCCGGTGGCGGGGTCAAGCACTTTTACGCTTGAGTCAGCCAGTCCCCAGGCGAGGTTGAAGCGCGTCTTGAGCAAATAGTCCACGGCGTTGACGATGAATTGCACGGCGGGTTCGGGTGTATAGAACACACCGCGGCTGTTGCGCAGTTTCGGGTCATAGGTGGCAAGGAAGGTCTCGTAAAAATGCACAACGGGGTCTTCGGTGCGCGTGCGTTTGCCAAACTCCGCGAGGATGCTGTGAAAGTCGGCGCGGTTCAACAGCGAGACAATATCCAACAGATATGGGCGGATGATCTCGATCTCATCCAGTTCTTCGCTCACATCCGAAAACAAACGGCGCAAAAATTTATTGCCGAATAAAAATTGATACGCGCTCGTCAGGCTAAAGTCCGCGTTTTCAGGGGCGGAAAGTTTCGCCGCGAACAAACCGTAGGTCATGGTCTGCGCGTACAAGTCTGCGAACTCATCCTCTTTCAAGGCGGGCAAAAGCAAATCCTTGAATGCCGCGTAGCGTTTTGCAAAGGCTTTCTGTATCGAAGGCTCGCCCGAAGTCAATACATCAAAAATTCTGTCGTGGATGAAATGCGTGACGCCTGCCAGCCGGTTCGCCAATTCCTTTGGCGTGCTGACAGTAGGCGTCTCTGTCGCGTAAAAATCCTTGAATAATTGCGTGAGGTTTGCTTCGGCGTTTGAGTCGATAATGAGACGATTGTTTTTGCCAATTTCAGCCAGTCGAATTGTTCTTTTCTTTTCCCCGTTCACATACCAGCGAAATTCAAGATAATCCGTGAGGATCAGGTTATTCAACGCTTTGAGATAGCGGCTCATCTGGTCGGTCTTTTCGATCTTATCCAGACCCACACCCACATCTTTTGTTTCCACATACCCTAGCGGCACTTTGCGTTTTTCAACGATAAAGTCAGGCGCACCGCATTCAATATGTTTTGGGTCGTTGGAGGCTTCGATACCGCGCTCGAAAGATTCCATCAAAATCTCAAGCGCAGAACGATAGGTATACTCGGTGGCTTTCCCACCGCGCAGGTCTGATTCAATTTTGGAGATGTAGGCTTCAAAGGTTGTGGTCATGGATTGATCCTGTTCTGTTGTACAAGTCCCATGCTGTAAGCATACAAGAAAACCCCCGATTGGACAAGGCTTTGGAAAACAAAGTGCCTCACCCAGGGTGAGGGGGGCACCCTAGGTGAGGCACTCCTATTGTGACACAAAACAGGCTGAAATACAACATAAAAATCGCAGGGCAAGGAACGTCCCGAAGATTCTCTTGAATAATGTTATTAACCAATGGTGCTAGTTTTAGAGTGAGAACTCGGCGATGCTCATCTTGTAAGGATCAGCATCAGGATGAACGAAGTGAAACAAATTTTGGAGCACATTGAACATAGCGGAAACATAGGCTAGGCGCATCTGCATGTAAACAGCGAGCCTGTGTCGAATTCGTTTCAAGTCACAAATGACAGTCACTAATGACAAAGCTGTTTCAACACACATACGTTTGTTCCAAGTTCCTTTCTTGCAGATTTTCATGTTTTCAGGCACGCCATCTTTGTCCCGAAAACCGTAGTCTGCTAAAACGATAGTCTTTTCAACAAATGGCTTGGTCAATGGATTGAAATGCTTGTCATGGACATTCATGGTTGCCCAATCCCAAGCGACAACACGACAAAACTCATTGAGCAGCCAACAAAACTTAATGCCAACACTCCAACGACCCTTGTCTTTCCCTTTTTTGCCAACCTGTTGTGGGCTGCGTCCCTGGCGGATGGGAAAAATCAATTCAATTGGGTAACTGTCGATCACCGTAAAGAAAGTTGGATCAGCCATCAGCAAATTACACCAGTCCTGATGGGTTTTCAGTAAGCGCTGCAATCGAGTTCGTTCAGGCAGCGTGCCATCGCCAAACCAATCACCATAATCTCGTTCCAGCCAGCGATAGAACGCTCGAAAGTGACCGCCTTTCAAGGCGAATAGAATACCAATCGTTACCAATTCACTCGGATATAGTTTTGCTTGCGAATGCCGTGCAATGGCTGGTAAAGATGTAGCAACCAGATAGAAAATATGTAGGATAATGTCGTCTGTAGTCATGGGGGCTCTCCTCTTTTGGTTTCAGCACCTTGAGGATACCCCATGACTCAACTAGCACCATTGGTTATTACATCGCCCAAGCCTTCGGGACGGCGTGAACGTTAACCATTCTGCGTTTGCTTTGGTTGTGCAAGCGGCACCTGCAAATGGAACTTACTGCCCTTGCCTAATTCGCTTTCCACCCACACCTTGCCCCCGTGTCGTTCCGCAATGGATTTGACGATTGCAAGTCGCAACCCTGTGCCACGTTGCGCCAATGCTTCACGGTTCGTACCGCGATAAAACTTTTTGAATAAGCGTGGCAGGTCACTGGCGGGAATGCCGATGCTGCTATCTTCTACTGCAAAGTCAACGCGATTTGGATGTTTGCTAATGCGTCAAGCTACCACTCTGGCTCATGCAATTGCAGAAGGCTGCTAACGCACTTGCATTCCAAAAGGTATAATGAACTCTGCAAACATGCGCAGTTCTTCTTTTCTACCACCCCTCTGGCGATACTTTCTTTCCATTATCTTGATGGCGTCTATCACCGCAATATTCTTTGTGTTGCGTGATGCATTTGATACTACACTGGTCGCCCTCTTATATTTGATTCCCCTCGGAATGATCACTGCCTTCTGGGGACTTGGTCCTGGGATTACCAGTGTATTGATCACGTTCCTCACCTTCAACTATTTTTTCATTGAGCCATATTACACATTCAAAGTTCACAGACCTGCGGATGTTGTCATTTTGATTGTGTTTCTGATTGTGGCGGTAGTCATCAGTCAATTAGCGGGGCATCTACAGGCAGGTCTCGCCGCGGCGAAAGCGCGTGAACGTGAAGCCACCCAACTCTATAAACTAAGTATCGTGCTGGCTGGCCTGCACGACGATCATATTATTGCGCAGGTCCTTGCCAAACAAGTACAGGCTGTTTCACAAGGTGAATATGTCGAACTCAACATCACAGGGGCACAGCCCTTTGCTTTTCATTTGCCTGAAACAGACCTACCGACTCGCATACCCGAATTGATTGTTCCGATTCAGGCGGCGCGCGGCATCCTCGGTGAAATTTGGCTCTGGAGGGCAACGCCAGCGATTTCATCCAGTGAGAGGCGTTTGTTACAAACATTTGCTAGCCAGGGCGCGTTGGCGCTTGAACGTGCGTGGCTCACGCAAGCTGAGTCTCGCGCAAAAGTCCTTGAAGAGAGCGATCTATTGAAGTCCGCTCTCTTATCTTCTGTCTCATACGAGTTGCAGACATCGCTCTCTACGATAAAGGCTGCGGCATCCAGTTTGCGCGGTAAGGAAGTGAGTTGGGATTCTCCCGCGCGCATACAGTTGGTTGCGGCGATTGATGATGAAGCTGATCATTTGAATGTGCTCGTTGGAAATTTGCTCGATATGTCCCGCATTGAGGCAGGTGCGCTCAAGCCAAAGCGTGATTGGAATATTTTGTCTGAGATCCTCGGGAGTGTGCTTGTCCGCATGCGGAATCTGATCGAGGAGCACAAACTTGAAATTGATGTGCCTGAGGATTTGCCCCTTGTACCCGTGGACTATGTGCAAATGGAGCAGGTCTTTACAAATTTGGTGAGCAACAGTTTGAAATATGCACCAACAAATACAGTGATTCGCGTCCGCGCGCGAGTTGAAGATGAAACGATTCATGTTCAGGTCAGCAACCAAGGCCCACAAGTGCCCCCCGAACATTTGGAACGTATCTTTGATAAGTTCTATCATATCACCGTCGCGGATCATGTGACCAGCACCGGACTGGGACTTTCCATCTGCAAGGGGATCATCGAAGCGCATGGCGGGCGCATCTGGGCTGAGAATGTATCCGATGGACTTGCCTTCAATATCACTCTTCTGCTCACGTGGGACGGAGCAAAGCCTCCTCAAGTTCCAATAGATACGGAGATTGAATGAGCAACGCACCGCACATCCTCGTTATTGATGGACTCACCTGCTGAAAGAGATTGATAAAACGATCGCGAAATAGCCGATGGAGTGAACGTGGTACAGAGGGGAGGTCATGGCAAATTATGAATGTGCTGAGATTCTTTCGGCTGCATAAGCGGCACCTGCAAATGAAACTTACTGCCCTTGCCCAACTCGCTTTCCACCCAGACCTTGCCCCCGTGTCGTTCCGCAATGGATTTGACGATCGCCAATCCAAGACCAGTACCACGTTGCGTCAACGCTTCACGATTTGTGCCGCGATAAAATTTTTCGAATAAGCGCGGCAAATCACTGGCGGGAATGCCGATGCCAGTATCTTGGATCGCAAACGTTAATGTGCTCGGCGCAGTGATTAAGTGCACAGTGACTTCGCCGCCTTCAGGCGTGTACTTCAGTGCGTTCTCCACAAGGTTATAGATTCCCTGATGTAATAAAGCCTGATCGGCTTCGATGGCATGCGGCAGGTCTTTGGGAATCTCAACCCCGAGTGAAATATTCTTTTGCTTCGCCTGTATTTGTAAACCGCTCGTTACGCGCTCAAGAATATCCAGCACCGGAATACTCTCCACCTGCAACCCCACACCAAAATCAATACGTCCAAGGTCGAGCAGGTTATTGACCAGCTTCGCCATATTATCCACACCCTGCACAATCATTTTGGCGTAGCCTTTTTGCTGATCATTCAACGCGCCCGCCATTTCGAGCATCGTGGCATAGCCGCGCATCAATGTCAGCGGTGAACGCAGGTCATGGCTCACAGTGGAAACAAAATCTGACTTCAGGGTATCAATCTCTTTGAGCTGGGTCACATCGCGCAAGATACAAACCCGTCCCACCGTTCGTCCTTCTGCCAGCATGGCAGAGGCGGTGGCGAGATAGGTTTTTCCATCCGGCATGCGGACTTCGGCAGAACGCCTTTCACCAGAGGATGACATCAACAGGTCGTTCAACGCCTTGACCTGGATCGTCCGCTCGAGATCGGGACGTTCGCCGCGCCGGATCGTCACGCCAAAGACATGACCTGCCGCCGGGTTCGCCAATATCAGACGATTGGACGCGTCAGTCACCAACACCGGGTCTGGGGTGGAGTTAAGAATCGCTTCAAGCTGACGGCGACTCGCTTCAACCGTTAAGAACAAGCGGATGTTCGCGACCGCCAGTGCCGCCTGACTCGCCAGCGTGCTGATGAAACGAATATCCGATTCAGAAAAGACATGTTGTTTTTTATAACCCGCCCACAACACGCCATAATAACGACTCTCATGCCGCAACGCGACTGCGATCAAAGATTCAGGGTTGGCCAGGTTCGGGTCGAGATCCAGCCCGCGGGTCCGCGAAAGAACCGCCATCACGAGGCGTTCCTGTTCTTCGGTGAGCGCCAGAATCTGCTGATCCAAATGCATGTATGCATCCTTATCAGGTCCTGCCGAAAAACGGACGTTGATCTCTACGGGACTGGGTATCATTTCACGCACCAGCATGATGCGCGCGGAACTTGCGCCGCTATCGGCAACTGCCTTGAGAATAGGTGCAAGCGCTTCGTCCAATTTGAGCGAAGAAGCCACGCCCTGGCTTGCCACCAACAAACGATTCAGTTCATCGAGGCGCGCTTGCAGACTCACACGCATCTGCTCAAAGGAACGCCGCATTTCACCGACTTCATCCATGCCATCGGTGTTAAGCGGACGGTCCAGTTTGCCGGTCGAAAGATGTTTCGCTTCGGCGGCGAGTCCCTGCAAGGAACCAGTGACGGTGCGCAGACTAAAACGCAGAGAAGCCAGTGCGATCACGCCCAGCAAAATGATCATGAGCGAGATCGGCAGGGCGATATCAATCGCGAGTTGTTGCGCTTCCTGCGCAGGGATGGTGAGGGCAATCGCCCAGGGATGACCCGGCACCGGCTGATAAAAGACCAGTTGACGCGTGCCGCTCGCCGCAGTTTCAGTGGCGAAGACCGGTTGGTCGCCGCGTGTGCCGGTATAGGGCGTCATTACTTGCGCGGCTTGCGTGTGATAAATAATGTTGCCCTGCTCATCGATTAACGCGCCCGTGCCGTTCACTTCCTGCAAACTGTTGAGGTTGGTGATGAGCGAACGCATGTACGGATTGGAATCCAACGCAGTACGACCGATCAACACCCGCGTGGTGTTGGGCACACTGGCAAGAAATGCCATGCGGGCTGACCCGTTCCCATCCACGGGCGGAATGGCATACATCTGATTTGGAATACCTTGCAAGGTCAATGCGATGCCAAGTTCCTCTTGCGCGGTGATCTGAAAACCGGCATCGGGAGGATAGCTTGCAACCACGGAGGCGGTCTGCAGATCATATAACGCCATTTGATTGAAATAAGGAATCGATTGCACCTGCCGGCCCAGCAATGCGGGCAAGTCTGCGTCGGCAGTTTGAAGTAATTGAGGATCGTTTGCGATCTGTGAAGCCAGATTTTGTCCTGCCTCAAAAAAGAAAGGCACACTTTGTGACCCCACCTGCGCCACGCTCTGTAAGCGATCTTGTAGCAGGTCACGCGCGGCTTTACCGGCTATGAACCAGTCACCGATCAATAATGTGATCAACAAAATGGAAATGATCGTGCCGGTGCCAGCGACGAAACGGGTCTCAATACTTTTTTCAGCGGGTGAGGGTTGCAGTAAACCGATCCCGCCCCAACGTAACGGAAAAGCGATCGCGAGCACCTGCGCAACCAACCCAGCCACCAGCATTTCACCGGCAAATGCCAGGCTCGCCACGCCCGCATTGCTCAACGCATAATCCAAACGTTCGGATACGGTCGCAAGAGTGGAAACAGTAAAGAACGCGCCCAACACAAACAACACTGTATGCACAATGGTCAATAACAACGCACTCACCAACGGTTGACGCAACAGACCAAACAAAGGTGTGCGATAACGCTGGCGGTTTGCCACCGCGAACAACACGCCCATCAAACCGAGTTCGACCATCGTGAAGAGGCTATGTGTATCCCACACGGTACGCAACAAGCCGCTTAACAATCCAAGCGCCGCCGCTGCAAAGGGACCGAGCAAGCCGCCCGCTAATGTCCATGGGATGGCGGAGAAAAGCATCAGTGTTGAACCCGGCGCTTTTTGCGGCAGACCAGGCACGGGCAGGGCAGAGCCGCTTGAAAATTCCAAGCCGACGAAAAATGTTGTAATGAATGTGGCAATTGCTAATGCAGAAAAAATTCCCCAGGCACGCGAATCCAATTTGAGTTGATAGGCACGCCAATTAAAAAGCGCAACTCCCAACAATCCCGCCAAACCAAGCCACACCAGCCATCCTGCGAGAGGAATGGGATTCAGATATGCAAGATTAGACAACAGGGATGCAAGAAATTGCATGAAGGTGATTATAGCCCGAATTTATGCCTGGTTTGCTTTGTAATTTCCAAGATAGGACTCAGGCAACAGCCGCGCCAACGACTCCATGATCTGATTCGTGCCATCGCGCATCATTTTCTGACGATCAGCCTGCTCAACCAACTTGAACGGTTTCCCCACTGACAATGTGACGCGCGCACGCCGCCACCATTTGCGATTATAAATTTTTTCATTCTCCGTGCCCGTCATCGCAACTGGCACAATCAGCGCACCCGTTTTCATTGCGAGAAAAGCCGCGCCTTCGGTGCCTTCCTCCAATTTACCTTCCACAGACTGCCGACCTTCGGGCGCAAGCGCAAGCATGCGGCCTTCTGCCAAACCATCCAATGCAGCGCGGATCGCTTTGCGATCGGGTCTGCCGCGATGCACATAGATCACGCCATACGCACGAAATACCGGACCCACCAGCCAGTGCTCATCCAATTCGATCTTGCCCATGCCGTCGATCGTCGTTGGAATCGAGGCGGCTAACAACACCGCATCCGCATCGCCAAGATGATTGATGACGATCAAGGCTGGTCCGTGTTTGGGAAAATTTTCCAAGCCCGTGACCGTGGATTTCATCGTCACGAACACAACTGCTTTTGCCAGACCACGCGCAAAAACGCGGAACAACCTTCTTGCGAAAGTCAGTTTCGCCAACTTAACGAGATCAGGTCGCCACCAATCAGTGACCGGTTTAGGTTGGGAAGATGGTTGATTCTGCATAGACGCCGCGATATTCTTCCGGTAAAAGTCCAGCCAGGTGACGCATCACCAGATCCGCATTTTGTTGACGCGCTTCATGGCGCTCGTTGCCCTTGACCGTGATCTCAGGCAATATGATCGATTTGCCGATGCGCATTTCCAATTGCGGGCGTTCGCCGCGCCTGGCGCGTTGCCAGAAATCTTCGGTTGTCCCCACCAAACCCACGGGCACTACTGGCACGCCCGTCTGTTCAACAATATAAGCCACCCCCGATTTCGCGCGCCGCATGGCTGGCACGTGTGAACGTCCGCCTTCAGGTGCGATCAACAGAGGAAAACCTGATTTGATAATGTGAACGATCTTTGTGAGCAAGGTGCGGTCATAATCGCCGCGATGCACGGGGATCACGCCATAGATTCTTAATACCTGTCCCTGACCAGGTTTATCGAACACATCCGCCGCGCCGATGATCTCCAGCTGTTCGGGCCAGAATGCGCCGATCAACGGCGGGTCAAAGATCGAAACGTGATTCATCGCCACCACATACGGTTTGCCGTAGGGGATGTTTTCCTGCCCGATGACTTTCACACGTCCCAACACATGAAATATGCCGCGGAAGACCGCCTTGGTAATAGGGCGGCTGATCTTAAACCGAAAAGGGACGTGATAGGCTACACTCATTTGCAATACGTCAGTACTTTCTCAAATACCTGATCGGCATTGAGTTGTTCTGAATCCAGCACGATCGCATCCGCAGCGGCTTTGAGCGGCGCCACATCGCGCGTCGAGTCAATGCGGTCGCGTTCGGTCACCTTCGCCAGAATATCGTTGTATTCCGCTTTGCCACCGCGCGCGATGATCTCAGCATAACGGCGTTTGGCACGTTGTTCCGCGGAAGCATCGAGATAAATTTTCAAGTCCGCTTCAGGCAGGACCACTGTTCCAATATCACGTCCCACCATCACAACTTTTCCACGCTGACCGATGCGCCGCTGTTGTTGACTCAATGCCGCCCGCACACCGCGATGCGCCGAGACGACGGATACATTTGCATCCACTTCCGGCAGACGTGTTTCCCACGTAATATCCTGCCCCGCGATCAGGATATCGCTCACGCGTCCATCCGCCTTTGAGGCTGGCGCGATGTCAATTTGCGTTTGCTCCGCTAAAGCCGAGACCTTCGCGTCGTCGCTCAAGTCCATATCGAGTTTCAATGCCAGCCAGGTGACTGCGCGATACATGGTGCCGGTATCAAAGAATAAATAGCCCAGCGCTTGAGCCAGGCTTAACCCTAAGGTGGATTTCCCCGATGCTGCGGGACCGTCAATTGCGATAATGGAGGGTGGGGTGTTTGTCATTTATTTTTCCGTTTGTAACGCGACATGAATGTCGCATTACGGTTGGGTCTCACGTGCGTCCGGGAAAAGGTCATCGCGCGCCCAAAGAATAATCGCTTCACTTTCAACCGGTAATTGGCGAAAGACAAACCACTTGAGCCAATCAGAGCTTTGCGCTTTTTCCCATTGCGGGGTTTGCCGCCACATGAAATCCTGTCCCCGATAGGCGGAAGGGAGAGCCAGATCATTCATCAAGGCGGTGACCACGATCGGCGGCGCGACTTGCGGGTCAAGGGTAGAAACGATCGTCACAGCATGATTGCGCAAGACCCATTCGAGTGCGGGGGATGAAACGCCAAAGATCGTGACGGGCTGGGCATTGATATGACCCAGGCTGAATTCTGAAACTTCATCCACGCTGGAGCTTAACAAGTCAGCCTGCAAAGGTCGAGAATCGGGAAGCCACAATTCAACACCACCCGGGCTTCTGAGTCCAGTTGCGCCCCAGGCTGAGGCAAGGGTGTAGATGCCGAAGAAAATAACGAGCGACCAGATCGTTCCCAATCGCGCAGTCCGCGCGGACCAGCCGAATGCCACCAGTCCAATGCTCATCAACAGGATCACCAGTGAGCCATATAAAACAAAGAAGCGCGGATTGTTCACAATGCCAAAGATCGGCACTGTGGTGGGGACTTGATTCGGGTTCAAGGCAATGTTCGAAATGTTGAACCAGATGTACGCCGATAAAATAGTGATCGAGATGACAACCACGCCCACTTCCACGTATTCTTCGCGATACATATCGAAAGCGCGTGAGAGTTCAAGCGCAGCAAGCGTAAGTAACGGAATGATCGCCCAGGCAAGTTCATCCGTCTGACGATAGAAGACTGACAGGAGCAATGCCACAGCCAGCCACAAACTCAAACGGAGAATTCGTTTGCTGTTGGTGCGAAAGCCGCGGATCAGGGAAAATACAGTGAGTGAGATTCCCAACATTTCATAGGCTACGAAGGTCAGCAAGGTGCGTCCGGAAGTCGTTGTGGCAGGAGCTGTCCAACCGGTGAGGTAGGCAGGGATGGAGGCAAGCGCGGCGCTGAGTCCGTTGGGGGCAGTGAAGAAGAGAGTGCCAGCGAGGAGCAAGGTGCCAATGAGAGGAATAAGAAGATTTACGGCTTCAGACATCGTGCCCGAAGGGTATCGACGATCTTCGATTGGCGCTTCGTCAGCGGTTGGCTTGGGTTGCGTGCCTTTTAGAAAAATTGCAGTGAGTCCAAGCATCAGAAAACCGGACCAGATCGAAGGTCCGGAAAGAAGCGCGAGTCCAAGAAAGATGCCAGCGGCGGTGAGGCGTCGATTGATCCACAGCCCCCACGCGAACAGGAGGAACGTCACTGCAAGGATGATCCCACCAGAAAGACGGGAGAGGGCAACGAGACCCGGATCGATGGCGAAGAGAAAGGCAAGGATGAGTGCCGGGCGCGGTTTGAGTTTTTCGCGGAATAAATATGGGGCGAATACCAACGCGCTCCCCGCCAATGCCGGGACAACACGCGCCATGAAGTTGGTGCTTTCAATGATGGCGAAGAAAAGACTGGTGAAAAGGATGTAAGCCGATTGGGGTGCCAGCAAAGGGCTTTGACCCTGTGCAAGATGCAAGGCTTGCAGGGCAAGGGTGGCTTCAGAGTCCGTGAGCGGCGCGGCGCCGAGTTGAATAAAGCGAAACGCAATGGCGATAAGGAAAGCCAGCCCGTACAGCCAGCCTTCGTTTTTTGTTCGGGAAGAATCCATAGGGTTATTTTACCTGCATTTATTTTGTTTTCTTTGAATATATAACGCTCTTCGACCCACGAACCTTCACGAAGGCTACGGCACTTCGTAGATAGTGACAATGCCTTGTTGAAAAACGGGTTTCAAGAAGATGTTGAATTTTTCTTCACTCACACGATAGGTTGAGCGTTCCAGGTTGCCGATATAGATATAACGAATGTTGTAACGCGCAATGATGGCCTGTGCCGTGACCCAATCGGGGCTGGTATAGAGCGCTTCAATGTCCTGCGCGCGTGAGCCTTGTAAGGCATAGTCACGCCATTGACCTTCGTGATTGCCCCAGCCCAATACAGTCGGCAAGCCGGTATAGATCGAGACACGCGCGTACGATGAATAAGCGCCGCCGACTGCTTCAGCGATCACACCATCGGGTGCGGAACGCAGCCAGAGCATCGCCGCGGCTTCATCGGGATTCTCGCGCTGCACGCGGTCAAAGTCATCGAGGGTGTACTCGAACGGCGGATTGAAGCTATTGGTCTTGGTCATAAAACCAAACACGGGATAAATCAACCCCGCGAGCAATACCGCAATAAAAATAACGCTGAAGATGACATTCGCCACGCCACGCAATTGACGCAGCAAAACCACCGTCCCATAGGCAGAGGCGAGACTCAACACAATCCACGCTTGATAATAGAACTTGAAGATCGTGTTGATGCGCCATCCGAAATTGTCGCTGAGATAAACAAAGTCGGGACCAATGATGAGAAGCGAGCCGAGGGCGATGAGAAGAAGAACAAAGGCAGAAGGCAGAAGACGGAAGGCGGATGGTCGATCTTCTGATTCGTTTTTTGAGTGAAAGAGGAAAGATAATGTTGGAATCAACAACGCCAGCATCGTGAGCAATCCGCCGATATAGGTCAAACGGCGCATCATGCTATCAACAACGAACGTATTCGCATCGCGCTCTTGCGCGGTCAGAATGGAATTGACGAGATCGGGTCTCAACTTCAAACCCAAAAAGCCGACTGTGAACATCACGACTAGCAAAACCAACACGAGTCCCAACGTGGAAGAAATCCCCACGCGCCAATTGGCAGGCGCCCGATTCCTCAATAGATGAATCAAATAAGCAAACAGCGGGATGAACAGCGCGCCCCACATCACCCACAACTGCGCACCGCGCGTCGGGAACATAAAGCTCGGCACAAGACCGCCCGCCTGCGAATCAAAACCGATAAAGAACGGCAAATACAGCAGATAGGCAGTCAGCATCATAGGGATGCCCAATAACAGGATATCTTCGATTCTTTCCCAGCCCCAGCCTGATTCTTTAACCTGAGCCAAGGCATAGCTGAAAACGATCAACGCCCCGGCGATGAGGATGTCCCACGTATTGAGGAACGCCAATCCGCCGAGCATGAGGGCAGTGATGAAGAAGCCTGTTTTGCTGATTTTCAATCGCCCGAAGTACAGGTCGATGCTTCCGCGCCAGCCGCCGAGAAAGATGTTCAACGCGACGGCAACAGCCAGCAACACGAACGGCATAGCCAGCACATGCGGATGCAAGTCACCGAGGATAAACGAGAATGCTGGGAATTCATTGATGATATCCCCAGTCCAACTCCCTTTAATATCATAATCCATGATCACACGCGAGGCGCGCCACCACCACAGGTATCTTTCGGGAGCCCAGACAAGGGTTTGTGATGGGACATCCCTCAAATCCATGATGTCAAGCCAGGTCCAAAAATTGAAAGTTGTTAAGTCAGATTTCCAAAACACTCCATACTTGTCAATCTGTTTCAACCACATCCAAAAACCAGGTTTGTTATCAGACCAGAAGATGCCACGCCGATGAAATATTTCTAGAAAGCCTTCGACGTTGGAGAGGATGAGGAGGAAGAGGGGAGCGAGCAGAGGACTTACGACTGACGATTTTTGATTTTCGATTTCTGACTGACCATCGACGCTCAGCGTTTGACGCATTGCCAGCAGGTTATACAAGATCCCATAGGCACCGACTGCGCTTAATCCAAAGATCAAGGCGATCATCAGGTTGAACGCCATCGTCGCAGGCACGCCGGTGAACATCGCCAGCATGGACGTCATCACATAGCCGAAATGATAGTACGAGATCGAATAACCTGAAAGCCACAAGTCACGCGGCGGGAAGGTCGGCGAGTTCACGATGCCCTGGATCATCATCAATTCCATGGGCTTTTCGGTGCCAACGATCTCCGGGTTCGCCGAACGGACAAATGCCATGAAAGCGAAGGCGATGATGAAAAGGAGTTCGGTGGTGAGGACAAGTTTCTTATTGTTCTTAATCCATTCAAGAATAGACCACTGACCGCTGACCGCACCGTTTACCGTCTGCGGTCTATCGTCTGCGGACATGAACGCCCACGCGCTCAATCCGCCCAACACAACCAATCCCAACAACAAGCCACCCATGTCATTTTGTGCGAGACCAAGCGAGGTAAAGATCCAGAAGACATACCCCCAGATCAACATGCCGAAGGCACGCGATAAGGTATAGCCGCGATCACTCAACGCGGGGAAGAGTTTATACGCCAGCGGGAATGTGATCCAGCCGAGGAAGGTGATAAGAAGGTACCAGGAGAATAAGGCAGACATTGGATATTTCGACAGGCTCAATACAAGTTTACGATTTTTGACTTTCGATTTTAGATTTGTAGCGCGACATTTATATCGCGTTACGAGCCTGACAACTCGAAAGCACCATCAGGCTTGGATGCGAGGTCAACCACTCTCACAACCGCATCCAAATTGATGGGACCATACACATGCGGGAACTTATCACCCATCGGCACACCGGGAGGCGGCGTTCCACCTGAGGGCGGTTCCCACTTCAATTTCGAAGAAAGCAATGTGGTCTCGATCTCGAGCAGAATGAGTCCGCTTTGTCCTTTGTAAAAGTTATTCGCCACTGGCAACACCTGCGCCAACGTTGAGCAGTGGATGAAACCTTCGGTCGTGAGACTCTCGGCACGATAGTCACCGCGTTTCTGGGCTTCATCCCAGGCAGTGCGGGAGGTAATGTGAAAGATCATGTTTACTCCTTGTATTCGCGCTTTTACTCAAGCCGCCGTCCCTAGCGGCGAGACCGCCGCCTAGAGCATGTTGTTACGGCATTACTTCGTAGATCACTGTGCGTCCATCACGATAGACTGACTTCCAATACACGCCGTCATATTGCTCGAACTTGGCAATACCCTCAGGAGTATATTGCGCGCGTTCCAACTGACCCACGATAATATATTTCACATTATAGGTCTTAAGGAAGGTACGTGTGAAGTCCGCATCAATGGCGTTATAGAAATTACCGATCGCAGCAACGCGCTCCTCCACCCAGGCGGAAGTATAGGCGCGTTGTTGTCTTTGATGGAAGTTCCAACCCACCACGCTGGGCAAGCCCGTGTAGATCGTGAAGCGTGTGCCCCAGTGATATTCAATATCGTTCGCTTCTACGATCACCGGTGAACCTTGCACGTTCTCCTGCATCCAGCGGATGGCACGGTAATCTTCACTCAGATCCAAGCGTTGACCAAAGATGTCATAATTAGCATAGTTCATGTACGTCATTGCATCAAGCGTGCGCGGTGCTTCGATGATCCAACGGTCACGGATCTTGCCAGTGACTCCGGTAATGGTGAACATCGCCGCACCTGCAACCAAAAACACCATGCCTGTTTGCCAAAAGGCACGCCAACCTGGCAGCCATTGGAAGAATGCAGGCAAAGTCCACGCCAACGCAGCGCCCGCACTTACTGCCAGCATCAACCAAGCTTGTAGATAAAATTTGAAGATCGTGTTGGCGCGCCCGATATCACCACGCACTACAAAGATCTCAACAATGACCGTGATGAACAAAGCCGTGCCGATGAGGAACAAGACAAGTCGTTTTGAATCAGGCAAGCTCGGATTCAATAACAATACACCTGCCCATGCCGCGATGGGTAATGCGATCCAGCCAACGCTGGTACCTTTGAATTGCAAACCCAGTAACACCAGCACCAAAAAGATCACCCCGCCTTCGATCAACAATTGATACGGCTTGAGTTTTCGCAGCGCCGAAAGCGGCGTGGCTGCAAGCCACTCGCGCGTTTCCCATGTCATCCACGAAACCAACACGAACAGCAACAGACCCCAATGTGTGAAATAAGAGGCGAGCGGTGTGAACGGTCCATTCCACGAGTCGAGCGAACTGTATGCCTGGCTATACCACACGCGATATGGCAGATACAAATACGTGGACAATAAATACAAAGCAACCACCGCGCCGCCTGTGAATGCGATGCGCTTCATAATGGAGTCCACTTCGGCATAGCGCCAAATGGAATATGCCAATGCCACAATACCGATCAATAAATATGTGTACGAGTCGGATAGATTGGTGGGATATGCCGCGCCGATGATGAGCCCACCGATCAACAAGCTTAATCCGATGGACAAACAGCGCTCAGACTCAGGGCGGGCTTGATCCTGTTTCCAGGCACGGCCTGCCACCACTGACAGCGCCCAACTGATCGCAAGCAGTGCGATCGGCATTACGATCATATGCGCGTGCAGGTCGCTATACACAAACGTGAATAACGGGAACTCTGTGATCTCGTTGCCGCCCGCTGGAGGGATGACGCGGCTTGGGTCCCAGTACCAGTCTCCGGGTCCGATGGGAAGCGTGCCGCCGGCAAAGGTCAGTTTCAGCCCTTCGATCGCCCATGTCAAACGTTGGGTAAAGGTAGATGTCCAACTGAATGTGCCAAGCGAGCCAAGCTGTTGTAATTTGTTATAGATGAGTTGGATCGTGCCAAGGTTGCCGAGCAAAATGGCGAGGAGGGCGGCGGAGAGACCTGCAATGGGTCGAGCGTCAAATGTCGAAGGTCGTTCATCAGTGACGTTTGACGTTCGACTTTCGACCAGGTTCCAGCCAATCGAAAAAGCACCGCTCCCCACCATCGCAAACAAAGTCGGCAGGATGAAGTTATAGGCAATGGATGGAACGATGCCAAGCAGTTTCACCGGCGTGGCAACCAGCACAAAGCCGTAATAGTAATAGTTGATATACCCGCCTGCAAACCACGGATCATACGGCGGGAAGGACGTGCTCTTGATGACCGCGTTGAAGTATGAGAAGTCCATCGGGCGCTCGCCGCCTTTGGCAGGATGCCAGAGATCGGAGTTGCCCAAGCGGATGAGGAAGTCAATGAGGAAGAAAGCGAGGAAGAGTCCCTCTGCCATCAGGAACTGTTTGCGTTTGGTGCGCCATTCTTCGCGCAGTTCTTCGCGTTGGTAATATGCAAGAGCCGCACTCACCACGAGTAGAACGCCAAATACGACCGCGATCATAATACGTGTGTGCGGAATCCCCACCGAACTCGCCAGCCAGGCAATGTAACCAAAGATCAACAAACCCAACGCGCGGCTGAGCGGATAACCTTTATCTGCGAGCCCGGGCATAGCCAACCGAATGATCGGATAGGTAACAATACCGAGGATGAAAATAAAGATGTACCAAATAATCAAACCGACAACGGGATATTTATTTTGAACCCAATCGTAGTCAAACAACTGTGACCATGTGCCGCCCGCGCGTTGACTGGCAAGTCTGTCAGCGGGTAATAGTAACGTGGAGAAATCATCAAATTGGCGTGGTGTGAGGCGCGTGACCTTGGTCAGATCCACAGTGCTAAGTGTTGCACGTACTTCATCAACATTGAAGTTCACGCTCTTTTTAAAGATCAAAACTTTGGGGTGATCATAGAACGTAAAGGCTTCTTCAGCATATTGATCGTTGATCTCGAAGTTGCCGAGTTTCGGAAAGGTCTCGAAGACTGCCACAAGTTCAAAGCCCAGTCTGCCTTCATAATCTCCCGGTTGCGCTTCGTGATAACAGGGGATGATCTCCATATCCAGCGGACAGCCCATCAGTTCACGATAATACATCGTCGTCAGCGGATAACGTTCGGGCAGGCGCGTGATCTGGGCGTACTGGTGATTGGTGGGGATGAAGATGTAATCGGTCTGGTCGAGTGTTGAGACAAAGCGATTCAACTTGTCGGCGTTATCATCCCAATAGACCTGGAGATTCAAGTCACCGCGATAGATACCGCCGAAGGCGTCGTAGCCATCAATGCGGAAGGGAAGTCCGTAATCGTAATCTGTTTCGTTGGCAACGGCTGCGCCGGTGACGGACAGCAAGCCAGAGTCCGTTTCGATGCTTAGGTAATATTGTGATCCACTTTCCAGGACAATCGGATTATCCAATGTTAATGTATAAGTGTCGCCGCGTGGATCATGGGTGGAGACAAACGTCCCCGTTACTGAAGCGCCAGCTAACACCTGCTCGGAAGTTAAATTGGGATCTTTTGAAATGGACAGATTTAAAGTATGGGGCTCAGACAGTGTGCTTAGATCTGCATTGGTCACATGTTCCAGTTTAATTCCGCTCACGATCCCAGTGGCTTGCGGAACAAATGATACAGTGTATGGATTGTCCAGTGCCACCGTACAGGGCGCCGATACATCAATAACCTGTTCCACGATCTGGTCGTTGACTTGTATATTGACATGCAAAGGACCACAGACATTTACAAGTCCATCCACGCCAACCATCTCGAATTTAAGATAATAGGTTTGATCCACCATGAGCAACGGGAGTTGGTCAAAATTAACCAGTTGAGCCATGTTCTCCGCTTCGCCCGGGGCTTCCGCGATCGAAAAAGCAGACGCCAGGGGCAGCGGATCATTCAAGTTTTGCCAGACCGTCACCATGAGTTGGGCCGGTAATTGCGCTGGAACAGCCGCGACATGCGCGAGCGTCACTTCCTTGAGCAGCCCATCATTTTGAGCAATAAAGGAAGTTTGATAAGGGATCTGCGGCTGAATATACACGCCCGTAGGAAATGGCAGAGGCCGGTTATAGGTGGAGCCATCTGCTTGTTGGATTTCCAAAGTGATCGGACCGGGAATGTTCTGGAAGATCCAGCGCGAAGCCGCAATACGCGGTTCGTCACGCACATAAATACTTTGGAAGGCGAATGCCCAGGCAACGGTGAGGGTGACAACTCCCATACCAATTACAAGCGCGCCAATAGACTGCAGACGGCTGACCGCGGTCGGCGGTCTATGGTCAACGGTCTGATTGGGTTTTGCCAACTCAAACACAAACCACGCGGCCATCATCACCAGCAACGGATAGATTGGCAATTGATAGCGCATCGTCGGGTTGAATTGCATGGACTGCCAGATAAAGTATGCGGCGGTCCAACCCCAGAGCAGGGCATGTCGCCATTCACCTTTGAAGATACGCCAAGCCATCAGGATGAATCCGAGCCATGCCAAAATACCAAGTGGCAATCCCAAACCCCACACCGTTAAGTTGACGAATGAATACATGTGATCGCGCCGCGCCCATTGGAGATTCCATGGCAGGTCGGCATCACCTTTTGCCTGGAGACGTTGCTCCTGAATGTTGGCGATCCACTGCTGACTGGGGAAGAGACCGTCAAAGGCATACGGCTGAAAAATGCGGAAGGAGATGAATGCCGCGAGTCCGCCTGCAAGTAAAAATGCAGTAATCAGTAACCAGTAATTAGCAATTACTGACCGTTGACCGCTGACCACTGACGACGCTTCGTCGGTTTCGGTCTGTGGTCGGTCGTCGGTGGTCATGTTTTTGCCATTGATGAAATACCGCAACACAAACGCGCCCGGCAATAGAACCGCCAACGGATAGATATTGACCTTCGATGCTAGTGCCATGCCGTAGGCAAAACCAAAACCGAGGCTATAAAGAAAGAGATGATTAGAGAATAGAGACTTGAGGTTAGGAAATTGCGCTCCAGGAGTTATGAGTTGTGATTCGTCAGTCGTTTCGTTGGGCACATCTTCTACTACGATCTGTTCTCTATGCTCTTCTTTACTAGCCAACAAGATTGCCACCGCAAAATAGATCGCCAGAAATGCAAAGGGATTCACGAAGAGGTCCGTCGTGAAAAAGTGTGATTGTTGGATCTGCATCACGGTCAATGCCGAAAAGAGGGCAGCCAGCAATGCAATGCGGCGGTCATATAGACGCGCGACGATGAAGTACAAGATCAGAATCGTAAACAGATCGGCGAGGGCAGAGAATTGCCGCCCGATGATCTTGGCATCGAATTGTGAAGTGAAAGGCAATCCGTCCTCGGTTTTAAGAAATGACAGTTTCCCTTCGCTCACCCACAAATTAATTTGACTCGTAATATCACTAGACGCATCTATTGCAACGCGGACAATGGTCATCGGCAGGTTGCCGTATACAAAGAACGCATATCCGCGATTGTAGGGGTTCAGTGTAGAGGTCTTGCTGTTGAAATAATCCCCGATACCCAGCCATTGTTTTTGTTCAGGAGGGCAGGCTTCCACAGGGATGGTGGCATCGTCACATTTATGCGCCTGCAAACTGCCCAGCACGCCAGATAAAAAGTTTTCATCCGGATGCTGGTGCTGACCTTCACCCCAGTTGACACCCGTCAAACGCAAATAGCCTGCCAGGATCAACACCAGCAGGAAAAGCACATCATAAAGCCAGGAATATTTTTCGCGATTCATAATACTTTCCGTCATTGCGAGGAGCCGCGTAGCGGCGACGAAGCAATCTGCGTGCGAAGTTGGGGATTACTTCGGGCTGTCGCCCTCGCAATGACATACCTATTGCGGTACAAAAAAGATCCAGAAATCATGACCCGGCACATCCGAGTCGAACATGCGTAATTGACCGTTCGGGTATAACTCCTGTAAAACGTCCAGCGCAGCCTGATCGTTCGCATTCGGGTCTTCGACATTCGCCTTCACCATGAACAACTTCGGTCCTATTAATTCTACCGTGCTCGCCAGATTCTCCGGCCACATCGCCATATCACGGTTCGGAATACCCGCCCATACCGCCGGCAGACGCGTATCCACCCAATGCGGGAACGGCACCACCCACACCGTATCCGTCCTGCCATAAGTCTGCTCGAACTCTTTGATCACCCTGCCCATATCCGACGTGTTCCACGAACCCTGACGGAACGAGTTGTAAAATTGATTGAAGACCAAGTCGTAATTTTGAGATACAGATACGAATAACAAGAGTCCTGCGATGCCCCATACAAGGACGCTGCGCAGCTTTCCTCGTCCAAAGCTGGTGAGGAGACCATCAAGCGCCAGCGCACTGAGAACGAACGCCGGGATGTACGCACTGCCAGCGCGGTTCAATGCCGGATTCTCACCGGGAAATGCCAAAGATAACGTGGACGGCAATTGTAATAACGGGATAGACACCAATAAAAATAGATCAAGCCAGTGACGATTGCGAAGATAACGGATCAATACCAACAAGACACCAAAGACAAATAACACGCCTGTGACAATATCCAATACGGGGCGATGCGGCACAGAATGGACCCAGATCTCACCGTCATCAAAGTTGAACATCTTGAGCGCTTTCCAAACATTCGATGCGAAGATCTCAATGGCGGGTCCCGGCAAAGCCTGCTCGGTGCCGCTCAAACGCGAGAAAGCCCGGAAACCAAACTCAGCGGGATGATCGACCCAATACCGTAACAATGGCAGGAAAACCATCAGCGCGACCAGCCCCAACATGACAAGCCAAACAGGCAGATCCTTGCGCGCACCTTTGGATTGCGAATGTAACCAGTACAGCACAAATGCAACAATAACCACGAAAGGCACGATCCGCATGGGGCTGTAACCATGCAAGCCGAGCCCTAAAAAGAGTCCAGCGAGGAGAAAATCATTTCGATTCCGCGTCCGCAGGCCTCGGATGAGGAAGAGAAGCGTGGGCGCAACAAAGAGTGGATATAGCGGGAAGCGCAGTCCAATGCGGCTGATGACATTGGGCCAATATCCGATCCCTGCCAGAATAAAAGCGAAGAGCGCGACGCGCGGTCCACCGATCTCTTTACTCAGCAGATAAATGAACGGCAGAGTCAAAAAGCCGAGGATGGCGGTGCCAAGTTTAAGGCTGAGGTAGGACAGTCCAGTACCAAAGACCTTTGCGACCAACAGCGTCCAATACATTTGAATGGCTTCGCGCCCCGTATTCCGCGGGAAGAAAATATGCGTTTGCCCCTGCGAAACATCATACACATCGAATATCTTTTCTGCCTGATCACTGAACGGTTCAGGCGGAACACTGGCAGTTTGCGTAAAACGAAAGAAGAAGACCAAGGCGGTGGCAGCGATCAGCAGCAACGTCCACGATGAGATTATTTTTGTGATGCCGGATGATCTTCTTTGTTGATTAACCCAGAAAGCGGCGACAAATAATATAACCGCAACGAGCCAAATGAAAAGGTTGGTCTTCGTAAATAGATTGTCATCAAAAAGTGTAAATGCCCAAAGTGCCAGCGGCAAACTAATGAACAATGCCAGCCGGCGATAGGTCAGCGGGTCTGTAGCATCCGATGTTTCAGCGAGCGGCGCAAGAGTCCATTCACCGCGATAGATCGCCCAACCCAACATGGAGAGCGCCATAATATAGAATGCAACGCCTAACGGAATGGTGGTGGGTGGTGGCTCGAATAATTTCTGTCCAAGCAGAGCAAGAAGCAAAGCCAGAACGGAACGCCAGGGAAATGGAGTTTGAATGTTGGAAGGTTTGAAGGTTGCAGGTTGATCACTGCTTACTAACGGCTGACCGCTGACCGCTAACTGCTGCTCTTCATCTACAAAATCCGGCAGTTGAATCCATTCGCCACTTCCGAATCGAAACAGGGATTTTAAATAATCAAGAACGCTGGGTTCCTGTTGAGGGGTGGGGGCTTGTGGCTGTAAATTATCCGTCATAGATCTCTCATTAGCGTTTACGAATTACGTAGCACGTATTGCGGGATCGTCCTTTATTGCTTCTTTGCAATCACGATCACACTCTCGCCCCATGTCACGGGCAGAAAGACAAACCCGGTGATCGCCTGCAAACCACCCAACGAGCCAAAGAATAATTTCTGAAGTTGTTTTGGTACAAAACGGATGTATGGCACATCCCAAAAGCCATCCGCGAAGGCACGTTCAATCTTAAAACCGGCTTCTTCGATATAAGCCAGCCATTCAGCCGGTCGTTTTAGTGAGATATGGGTGGGGTCTTGATAACCGATCCAACGCTCGCCCTTCCACGGCTTGAGCATGGAATCGAGATTCGGCGTGGCAAGGATGAGGATACCGCCCTTTTCGGTGACACGCCCGATTTCCTGGATCGCTTTTTGCGGATCGGGGAGATGTTCCACGATGTGCTTGATGATCACGACATTAAAGACGCCATCCTGATAGGGAAGTTCCTGCGCGCTGGCGGTTTGTAAACGGGATTTGTTGACAACTGCTTTGGATTGCTTGACCGCCCAGTGATTGAGATCCATACCGTACGTTTCAAACGTATCTTCGAGCTGCCCCGTGAGATGCCCCATGCCTGATCCCACCTCCAGAAAGCGTGCGCCGCGTTTGCCATAGCGCCGCGCCAGTATGGCATAGAATCGATTAGACCACCAATACATGCTGTACTTGGCGAAGGTGATATTGGCGTAGGTATGAGTGGAGAAATATTTTTCGTCGAAAGCCATGAGATATATTGTAGGGGTAGGGTCTTCCTGCCCAATTATGTTATCTAAAAAGGGGCGACAGGACCTCGCCCTACCTCTTCCTTGCAATATAAAACGTGAACGTCCCATTCTCTATTGGATCAGGCGACGCGTATTTGCTTACGTATTTCTTCGTCAGCCAGAGGTTCCAGGCTGTGCGCGAGATGATCCATTTGCCGGTAAGAACCCGCGCAAATACCGATGGGACGCCAAAATAATGTCCCCATTCTAACACGCGCATCGAAGCGGGCGAAAAGTAATGCCAGTACCGTATCATTTCAAAACCAGCGCGTTCCAACCGTTCTTTCCACACATCCGGCTCATCGGCATGTTCGACGCGCGAAATTTTACGGAACCAATTCTCATACGGCTTCCCTAAAACCCGTGAAATGGATAATTCTGAAAAATATCTGGTATTCGGTACACAGAAATAGAAGGGCGCATCCTTTTTCAAGACGCGTGCAGTTTCTTTCAAGACATCGTCAATGTGCGGGATATGTTCCAGCACCGAGTTGCTGAATCCGCTGGCAAAATATTCCGAGGGAAAGGGGGATTTGGCTCCATCCGACTCAACCAATGACTTATATGCGCCAAACTGCTTGGCTTCGTGGATCGGTCCATGCCAAGGGTCGAGTCCCACATCGATTTTCTGGTCGAAAGTCAACGATGCGAAGTGACCATCGCCACAACCCACGTCATAGACAGGGGCGGGTAGGGGCAGGTCTTGATAATACGAACTCTCCACCGCGCGCAAAAAGGCACGGAAGTAGGGCAGGTCACGTAATTGGAGGAAAAGGTAGTCTTTTTTAGGCATGATATAATGATAGCACTTTCTGAAAAGTGATAGCAGAATTGAGGTTGTAATGGTACGAACGATGGTTCAACTAACTGAAGAACAAGTCAAGGCATTAAAGGCGCTGGCGAAAACTCGCAAGACCTCTGTTGCCAGTTTGGTGCGCGAGAGTGTAACAGCTTACGTCACAACAACCGCGCAAGCCCCGGAGCAAATAAAAAAGAAACGCCGCGCATTGGCTGGCTTGCAAAAAATCAAGAAGGCGAAATTCCGGGATGTTGCTGGAAAAAAGGATTTGTCTGTTAATCATGACAAGTATCTCGAGGAAATTTACACATCATGATCTATGTGGACACTTCAGCTTTTCTGGCATTGATAAATCTGGATGATCCAAACCACGACGAAGCCATGCAGACCTGGGAGCATCTCATTGAAAATGAAGAAAAGTTGATCTGCAATAACTATGTTCTAGTGGAAAGTATCGCTCTCATCCAACGTCGTGTCGGGCTGGAAGCTGTTTCCATTTTACATAACGATATTCTGCCTTTTATTGAAATTGATTGGCTGGATGAAGAACTCCACAATTCAATTGTCAAGGCTGTCTTAAAAACTAATCGCCGTCAAATCAGCCTTGTAGATAATTCCAGTTTCGATACCATGCGACGCCATGGAGTAAAAACCGCGTTTGTATTCGACACTCACTTTTCGCAACAGGGCTTTGACGTTATCCCATAATCTTTAGAAAAAACTCAGATCTTCTCAGCAGTGGGTTTGATAATCCAATAAGCCAGCGCCCCTAGAAGTGGAACTGCACATATGACGAGCACCCACACCGCCAGCGCTGTGCCACTCATGTTTTTCTTTGCCAAATCGACCAATGCGATGATTGGCAATCCAATGAACAATATAATTGGTATCAATTGGATCAAAAGTAACCAGCCATTGATTCCAAGTGTGTCTATCATGTTCATTATCCTTTCTTCATCAAGCTTGCGAACAGTTTTTCATATTCCTGTGCGACCGAATCAGGATCATAGGATTTCTTGATCGCCGCGATATCGCCTTTGAATTTTTGCGGATCATTCAGGACCTCAAGGATGGACTCTGCCAGATCAGCCGCATCGCCAATTTTAGCGACACGTCCCATGCCATGCATGGTCACCGGCTGACGCACCCCCGGCAACGCTGACGGTACACACGGCACGCCATTCAGCATCGCTTCGATCTGGACGAGTCCAAAGGCTTCAGTGGAGTTGAGCGATGGAACAGTCAACACATCGAGGTTGGGATAGTACGCTGCCATTTGAACGGGGTCGAGATTCCCGAGGAAGGTCCAGTGTCCCTGCACTTCATATTCGCGGATGCGCGGCATGAGGCGGTCTGAATAGGCTTGTTCGCCCATCACGTTTTGATATGTCCCTGCGAATAGGACTTGTGCCTTTGGGTATTTTTTCAGAATCGCGGGCATGGCATCAAGCAAAACTTCCACGCCTTTTTCGGCGGCGAAGCGCGCAGCCATGCCAATGACAGGGCGTCGCTCTTTGACGTGATGCTCCTCCGCGAAAGCTTGAACCGCTCCAGGCTGTGGATCAGGCAACTCGACGGGCGGCAGGATGGGGGTCAGTTTTGAGGCGTAGCTTGAGAGATATGGCGAGTTGTTGGCATAGTCCTGAGTGTAGGTCACGATGTGATTCGACAAAATCCCCGCGGCATTGTTCATGAAATCTACGACGGTGTTGACAATGCGGTTAAAGGCACCGGGCGGCAAAAACAGGTCGCAATGATACGTCAGCACGGCAGGTTTGCCAAAGAGACGACCACGCAAGGCAACGCCGGGGGCATCGAATTGCGGGAGGTGCATTTGGACGACATCATGTCGCGCGACCAACTTGGTTGCGACCCAGCCGAACGTGGGTGCAATCACACCCTTGCTGATACGTGCTGCTATCGGCACACGGATGACTTTGACACCATCGATGGTTTCCTCACGCGGCAGGGATGGTTCGAACTGTGTGGTCATTACGGTGACTTGGTGCCCACGTTTGGCAAAGGCGCGCGCAAGGCGCTCAGCGTAGATGGTCAGCCCGGAGGTGTGCGGGCGGTAATAGGTTAGGACGGTCAGGATTTTCATAAGCGGAAGGATTATACCCTGTCGGGTACTTTGCCCTTTTGGGCACTTTCCCCTCGCAGGTGCCCCGTAACCCAGGGGTTTAAGTGAGGATTAAGGGAGTAACTTCCGTGCGTGTGGGGGTTTCCAGTTATGAAAATCATACGAACTTCAAAAGGAGCAACCTATGTCAACAAAAAATACAGCTGCATCTCAAAAGACCCACGAGAAAGGCATGCTCTCTGAATGGAAATGGCTGTTCAAGTGGATCTTTATCCTGGGCGGAGTCGTTGCTGGGCTGGCAAATACACTTGCCCTGCAAAACGAATTTTTGATCTCGGCGCTGATGCTGGTCGGCATTCTGGTGGGGATCTTCTACTTCGATTCGGATGATGTGATCAATATCGGTCTGCGCTATTTGATCTTTATTGCGGTCGCAAGTTCTGTCGGCGGATTTTACAAAATCGGAGCTTACCTCAATGGCTTTTTGACCGGCTTCTCGTATTATCTAGGTCCCATCGTTCTGACGCTGATCATTGTGTATTTTGTAAAGAAATATATCTTGAACCGAGGCTAGACGAAATGCCGCTGAGAGTTCAGCGGCATTTTTATTTAACTTGGTACAATCACGGGCGGTCAAAATACTACATCAAGATAGCGACATGTTCATTATGAAAAACAAACAACCATGGATCGCTTGGATTCTGGCAACTCTGCGCGAAGCGGCTTGGGCGCCATTAAGCGTAGTGGGCTTTTATGCAGTGGGACTGGCTTTACATCTTTTCAGGATGTTTCCATTTATAGATATTCCTACCCACTTCATGGGCGGCGTGACAATCACTTATTTTTATCGCGTTGCCATTCGAAATTCGCAAAAGTTTCTGGGGGATATTCCCATTCCGATTCAGGTTTTATTAGCATTCACCGCCACAGGGACAACCACCGTGCTATGGGAATTCTATGAGAACACCATCGATTATTTCTTTGGCACTCACATGGTGCGTGGACTGGAAGACACGATCGTTGATCTGGCAATGGGTTTATCGGGAGCGTTGGTTTTGTCTTTGTTTTATCGGAAGAGGTAAGGGTATGCATTACTGGCATGTAGGCGGGCATGGACAATGCTTGGAAGCAGAAAAAACTTGAAGCTAGAAAAATGCTCGGAAATGCCGCAGAATCTCACCCGTCAAGTGCTCGCTTTGTAGGCAGTTTTACGCAACTTACTGTGTTTAAGGCTGGAAAGAATAATTGCCACTTCTGTCACCAAATTCTCTTAATCCAGTTCCATCTATTTGAATGCTAAAAGTTTCTTCAAACTCTCCGAATATCATATCAAAGCTTGCCATTTGATTGAATATTACCTGATCACTATTTGGAATCCAATTAATTGACTGGATGCTCAAAGTACTATAAGATGGTGGAATTGTCCCCCTGTTGATATTGAGTTCTGCCATACCTACATCATGGGCATCATAAACAAAATAGCTCTGCCCTGTTTCGATATTGTTAACCCTGATTTGGTCACACTGCTCCGAAGTTGAGTGATATGCTAACCATTTGCCGTCAGGTGATAACGAGAGATGTTCTTTTGTTGTGTTAGATGTAAAAGTTATCTTTTGCACATCAGACGAATCAATTTTTATTCTATAAAGATCATTCCCCCGATTGTTATCTGGTTGGGATGCGAACAGCAAGGAGCCACTATCGGCAGTCCAAGTTATTTCATAAGCCTGCAAATCCGAATATACTGCAACCTCGGTGCCATCACTGTTAATAACATTAATACTGTTTGGATGAGTTGCTATATCACCCGAATCAAAAACGATTTTTGTGCCATCAGGACTCCAAGCTGGTTCACCGTAAAAACCCGGAAAATTTGTTAAGTTGCGCATATTTGTGCCATCTGAATTGACGGCATAAATCTCATATAAAAACGGGTCATTGGGATAAGGAGACGCATCAGATTTTACTGCCCGTATAAACACGAACTGTTTACCATCTGGTGACCATGAATATTGAAAAGTCCAATCTTTTGTTATTTGTCTTAGACCAGTGCCATCAGGGTTTACGCTGAATAGTTGATACATAATAGGACAATCATCAACCTCGTTGCATTGAGTCGTAATATCCCAGTTTCTGTTTGACAAAAATGCGATCCGCTTTCCGTCTGGCGACCATCTAGGATCACTGTCATTTGCTGGATGGTTTGTAATGTCTTGTATTATCCTCCCGTCCATACCCATAATAAACACTTCGCTTGCGTTATCTTGAGTACCTGTTGAAAGGGCGATAAGTTTTTCTTGACTAGCCTCTATTGATGCTGACAAGAATATGTCCGCAAGAACAGTTTGTTTTGAGCAAGCATCTGGCGTTGGAGTTAATGTTATTGTTGGGATTGGAGTGGAAGTTAGAGTTGGTTGAATTGTCTTGGTTGGCTGTGGAGATGGCGTCAGCGTGGCTAGTATTTCTGGTGTTGAAACTGCTTCATTCCCACTGCAAGCAATTAACATAATCATCAGACCAAAGAGGAAAAATAACTTTGGAAACTTCATTTTGACCTTCTTTAGATTGTTTTGCGAGGAACTGCCCAACTATGCCTTAACCAGACAGATTTTTGTATAAACCCTTATAGACAGAATTATAGACCCATGCTCAAACACCAAAGCAATCTGCAAAGCAATGCAAGCTAGAACAAATCTTTATTCGCCTTCACCCACTCGAACAACATTTCCACGCCTTCTTCCAAGTCTATTTTGGGTCCCCAACCCAGCTCAGCCTTCGCCTTGCTGTAATCGGCATAAAAAACTTTTTGATCGCCGGGACGCCAATCGCCGCGCGCCACTTCGATCTGCTTACCCAATAATTTCTCCAGGATGGGTCCGAACTCGGTCCAAATGGAAAGCAGGTTGCGGGTTCCGCCGCCCATGTTGTAGACCTGTCCCTTTGCCTGGTCAATTTTTTCGATCGCGGCATCATAGCCATTCAACAGATCATAAACGTGCAGCACATCACGCACTTGTTTACCGTCACCATAGATCGTGATCTGCCTGCCCGTTACGGCAGCGATCATCATCCACGCCAGCCAGCCTTGATCTTCCACGCCGAATTGACGCGGTCCATAAATGCAGGATTGGCGAAAGACCACCGAACGCAAGCCATAGATGCGGGCGTAATCGCGCACGTATTGATCGCCCGTGCCTTTACTGCATCCGTATGGCGAATGAAAATCAAGTGGCTGCGTCTCAGGGCACCCCTTAGTTAGATCCTTATACAGCCAGCGCGTAGCTTCTTCGATGAGTTCAACATCGTCCATGCCGCCGTAGACTTTGTTCGTGGATGAATAAATAAAGATTGGGTCGCGCCCCGATAAGCGTGCGGCTTCGAGCGCGTTGAACGTGCCCAACGCATTCGCTTCAAAATCAGCTCGGGGGTCTGTTACGGATGTTGTCACTGCGACCTGCCCCGCCAAGTGGACAATGATATCGGCGTCTTTAGCCGCTTCTGCCATTTGGTCAGCGCTGCGTACATCTCCGACGTTGATCCTGAATGCGTTTTCCCCGAACTCTTTCTGCAGCCAGGCAATATTGCGCGGCGCACCCGCACGGGACAAATTGTCAAAGACGGTAACGCTTTCGCCACGCTGAAGCAGCTTGTGGACGTAGTTCGATCCGATGAAGCCTGCACCCCCGGTAATCAAATAATTGCGAGTCATTCGTCTCTCCTGTGATTTTATGTCATTGCGAGGAGCGTTCGTTGCGACGAAGCAATCTCCTAATCAGTTGAAGATTGCTTTGGGCTATCGCCCACGCAATGACATACTATTTCTTCTAAAAAAGAAGACCATGATCAATCCAAATATAAAACCACCGATATGAGCCCACCATGCGATCCCGCTGGCACTGCCACCTTGAATTGCCAACCAGCCTGAATACAATTGCGACGCAAACCAGAACAAAAGGAAAAGGGTTGCTGGGATCTCGATGATCGTAAAAATGAAAAGGATCGGCACCAGGCTGGCAACGCGTGAGCGTGGGAACAGGATGAGATACGCACCCAGGACGCCTGCCACTGCACCGCTCGCTCCGATCATCGGCACCTGACTCGACGGCAATATATAGGACTGCATCAATCCGGCAAAGGTTCCACAAAGCAAATAGAAGATCAAGTAACGCATTCCGCCGAGGCGGGCTTCTACGTTATCGCCGAAGATGAACAACACCCACATGTTACTGAGAATATGGAACCAGCCGCCATGCAAAAACATGGATATGAGGATGGTCATCCAAAAATTCGGGGGGTCATTTAGGAAACGAGCTGGTGTCAATCCCCATGTGAAAATGAATTCCCGCAGTGCCTGCGAACCCAATTGCAACTCATACAAAAAAGCCAGTATATTTGCACCGATCAACATCAGGTTGATCAATGGAAATTTATGGGAACGCGCCGTGTCGTAAAGCGGGAACATGAAAGATCTAAATTATTCGGTCTTCTCTTTATTTCTCAAATTCATCAACTGCTGATAAATACCTGAAAGCGTTTCCCCTTCGCGCGCCAAGCCAATGCCGCCGATCACGCCGCTATTAATGTAGTTATACAAACGGGCTGTGACCGCCGCCGCAAAGGACGTGGATTGATCGCCTGTCAACAGAGTCAAGGCACCACCAAAGGCGCCTTCGAAGGTGCCAACAGCTCCCGGCAAAGCAGGAACCGCGCCACCGAACGCAGCGGCACCCAATCCCAGCATTGCCCACGTGACTTGCGTCGCAGGAAAGAATGCGCGAATAATAAAATAATAAGCCACGATGGCAAGTACCCAGTTCAGGGTCATCCAAAACAGAAAACGGACGAAGAGCCAGCCATCGGTTAGAACGCTCAAGCCCGCAAAAAAGGATTCGAGAAAACTGCCGCCCATGCGTTGCAATGCGGGCCAGCGCGCGCTGAGCTTATGGAAAATATCCAGCGCCCATTGGTTACTGCGCGCCAAAATATATAACATGATAAAGCCGATCAACACAACCACGCCAACGATGATGCCGATCCGTTCCGAGCCTTCCAAGCCGACAACGAAAGGCAATGCCGCCAGCAGGACCACAGCCGTATAGCCCAGATCCATGGTGCGTTCGATGACGATGGTGGGCAGGATCTCCATGAACGTCATGCCTGATTTGCGGCTGAGCAGAAAGGCGCGCCCCACTTCGCCTAATCTGAACGGCAGGAAATTATTCAGGATATAGCCTTCGCCCACTGTCCAAAAGACATCGCTATACGAGGGGCGATTGCGTAATAGCGTCCGCCAGACACTCGCACGTACGGCGATCCAGATGAAACCGGTGATCAGTGCAATGAACAACATGAAGTAATTGGCATTGCGGATGGCGTCGACCATGACGCGCAGATCCACAACCGATAAGATCGCGGCGATCAAAATAATACTGACGATTGCACCGGGTAACCAACGTTTCCAATCTTTCATAAATAATTTCCTTGTAGGGGCGAGGTTATCTCGCCCAGTTGATGATTCAATAAAAGGGCGGGGAAACCCCGCCCCTACATAAATTTATTCCTCATCCAATTTCAAGACAGCCATGAACGCGTCCTGCGGGATTTCCACGTTGCCGACCATCTTCAAACGTTTCTTGCCCTTCTTTTGTTTTTCGAGCAATTTCTTTTTGCGGGTGATATCGCCGCCATAACATTTCGCCAACACATCCTTACGCGTGGCTTTGACATTGGCCCGCGAGATGATTCGTCCACCGGCCGCAGCCTGGACAGCCACATCGTAAAGTTGACGGGGAATCAAATCCTTCAGTTTGGTGATGAGACGTTGACCTTTGTGGAACGCATCTTTCTTGTGGACGATTGCCGCGAGCGCATCGAGCGGTTCGCCATTGACGAGGATCTCGAGTTTCTGCAACTCGTCCACGCGGTATTCAAGGAATTGATAATCGAGCGAAGCATAGCCTTTGGTACGCGATTTCAAATCGTCGAAGAAGCCAATGATGATCTCGGAAAGCGGAATCTCAAAATCCAGTTGGACGCGATGCGGGGCGGGATATTCCTGTTGCTTGAAAATGCCGCGCTTCTTTGTGACTAGTTCCATGATGGGACCGTAATAATCCGTCGGCGTGATGATCTCGATATTCATCCACGGTTCGCGGATCTCGACGACCTTCGATTCATCGGGCAATTCAGCAGGCGAGTCGACAGTGATGACTTCATCGCCGATCATTAAGACTTCATATTCCACGGAAGGTGCGGTGAACAATACATCCAGATTGTATTCACGTTCGATACGTTCCTGAATGATCTCCATATGGAACAAGCCGAGGAAGCCAGCGCGGAAACCGAAGCCCAGGGCTTGGGATGTTTCAGGCGTATACGTGAGCGAGGCGTCGTTGAGTTGTAATTTCTCAAGCGACTCGCGCAGTTCGGGATAATCGTCAGCCTCGACGGGATAGATACCAGCGAAGACCATCGGCTTGGGGGTACGGTATCCAGGCAGAGGGTCGGAGGCGGGAAGCGAGGCGCGTGTGATCGTATCTCCGACGCGGCACTCGTGCACGGTCTTGAATCCAGTCGCGATATAACCCACTTCCCCTGATCCCAATTTTTGGACAGGTTTCATACTCGGCGCGAAGATGCCTATTTCAACGGGGCGCATGTCCACTTTGGTCGCGAACATGCGCAGAACATCGGTGGACTTGAACGAGCCTTCGATCACGCGGACATAGGCGATGACGCCTTTATACGCGTCATAATGCGAATCGAAAACCAGCGCGCGCAAGGGAACATCATCTGCGTCTTTCGGCGGCGGGATGCGCGTGACGATGGCTTCAAGGATCTGATCCACATTGAGCCCCTCTTTGGCAGAGACTTGAAGCACGCTTTCGGGTTCAATACCTAGCAACGCGCCGACATCTTCAGCCACTTCATCGGGACGCGCCGAGGGCAGGTCAATTTTGTTGATGACGGGGATAATCGTGAGATCGGCATCGAGTGCCTGATACAAGTTCGCGAGCGTCTGTGCCTCAATGCCTTGTGAGGCATCGACGACAAGCACCGCACCTTCACAGGCTTTGAGCGCACGGCTGACTTCATAACCGAAATCGACGTGACCCGGCGTGTCGATGAGGTTGATCTCGTATCTTTGATTGTCTTTGGCGGTGTAATACATACGCACCGCGGAGGCTTTGATAGTGACACCTTTTTCACGTTCGAGGTCCATCGTGTCAAGCATCTGCGCGGACATGTCGCGTTCAGAGATCGTGCCGGTTAATTGCAGCAGGCGATCAGCGAGCGTGGATTTGCCATGGTCAACATGGGCGATAATACAGAAGTTACGGATATGGTCTGTCATATGCGTACGAGAGTATAACTTATTTTTACCACTAAGGACACGAAGGGCACAAAGGATTCACGCAACAGAGATGGTTGGTTCTGGAAAAGTCAACCAAATATCCTTGCTTTTGTTGTAAAATCACTTATCGTTTAAGCAGGGAATCGTTTGTAAGGAGTAAACCATGAAAAAACAAACAAAATCGAAGAAATTGCAATTTGCAAATAATTCTACGACCTATCAATATTCTTTCGATGATTTAAAACCAGGACAAAGCACACTAGTTCCTATAGACGATATGGGAATTGGAGGAGAGTTATTAAACATACTTTCTAAAGGGCTTTATACCAATCCTCTGGATGCTATTCGTGAATATGTACAAAATGCAATTGACGCAAATGCTAATGAAGTGAAAGTTCAAATTACTGGAAATTCTGTTTTTATCTTGGATTGGGGTGACGGTATGACCCGTGACCAACTCCTCGAAGCAAGAAAATTTGGGGTTTCCACCAAATCCATTGCTCAAAACGTGGGCTTCAGAGGAATAGGTATATATTCAGGATTTGACCTTTGCGAACGATTAATCATTCGAACTAAGACTCACATCGAAGATACTGAACATATTATTGAATTTGAATTCGGCGAAATGCGCAAAAAGCTGGAAAAAGCTAGACTTGATCCTAAAAGACCAGCCCTTTCACTATCCGACTTGTTAACAGCACATATTAATTACAGATATGAAGCAGGTCGTACTGATCAACCATCATTTACTATGGTTCAGCTAGAACAGTTAAGTAACAGCCATATACACAAGTTATCGAACCTTAAGGAAATGAAAAACTATATTTTGAAGAACTTACCTGTTCGGTTCAGCGATGAATTTCCTTATGCAAAAACAATTGAGGCTTCCCTAAAACAAAATGTTCCGGGATATAAATCAGCACAAATAATATTAGAAATCGAACATAATCCTCCCGTGGTAGTTGAAAAACCAAATATAAAAGATTTGGAACAACCAATAACTGGATTTATAACAGATGGTAATAACAAGCAGCTTGCATTTTATTGGGCGTGTTTAACTAGTATTAGTGAATCTATTGCGTCGAGAAAGCAAAACAGTGATTTTGCTGGGCTTGTTTACAAGTTAAAGGGTTGTAGTGGATCCCAAAAGTTGGACAGATTTTAAGCGACATTTAGGGGGTAGCTGATTGCAGTTGAGCACGTCGCCAATTGGCTTCAAACTCGACCGGTGTCAGATAGCCCAAGGCAGAGTGGATGCG
>Ga0210377_10000145_pt1 | contig 66378 bp, 67 predicted proteins | sample PLM4_65_b1redo_FD_155480 | JGI IMG/M metagenome (GOLD analysis project Ga0210377, IMG submission 155480) | Groundwater sediment microbial communities from an aquifer in East River, Colorado, USA - PLM4_65_b1 redo | ecosystem: Environmental > Terrestrial > Soil > Riparian zone | place: USA: East...
GGGGGGCGCGGGGATCGGGGAAGGCGCGGGCGGCGCGGGAACCGCGACCGGGATGGCGACGGGGGCGGGCGCTTCGTGGGCTGGCCGGAAGGCGTCCCAATGAAGCAGCTGCTCAACCACATGGCGGTAGGCGATAGAGGCCAGCATGGGCATGGCCGCCAACTGCCCGATACGAATGGCTGAGGCCACATCGCCCAGCGGGGGTTGGACAAGGTGAACGACCGCCGCCGCCCCTAAGGTGACGAGGGTGACGCCTTTGAGAAATGGATCAAACACATAGCGCAGGCGGGCCAGCATCCCGATCAAGCCGACCGCCGCCAGAATAATCTGGGTGACGCCCCACAGAACGTCGAGCCACAGGCCGTTGAACAACGCTCCGCTGGAAGCGGCGAAATACCAGTAATAGTACGTGCCGATAAACCCGGCGATCATCATGCCGGTCAGCACGGCAGCCAGCACGTCCGGCAAGAAGTTGCGGCTGAGAATATCCGGGTCGTCCATCGTGACGACCATCCAGACCAACGCCAGCATGGTGGCGGTGTCCACGGCGCGTTCAATGGGGGGCAGCAGAACATTGCGCGGGAGGTAGCCCTGCCACGCCAGCAGGGAAGCGATCAGAACGAGGGTGCGCGCCGAAAAAACGGCGACGGCGGCGATAGTCAGGCGGGCGGAGCTTTTTTCCCGGTCGCGCATCCACTGGCCGAAGCTGATCGCCAGCGCGGCTTCCACCGCAAACAAAACGATGAAGTGATAAACCAGACTGCCGGGGGGCTGGTTGATCAGGTCGAGTATCTGGTCGAACAAGGTCATCTTCTCCCAATGGACGCTGGGGCGATTATAGCATTGTCGTTGTTTTGCCGATAGCGCGTCACGGCTCGTCCTTCACAAAAATAGAGCGGGCTTGCGGCCCGCTCTGGTCAGTCGCCCACCGACGAGGCTTGTTCTTCCTCATGTTCTTGCGCCATCGAAGGCGGATGCTCGCCCGCCTTCCATATTTCGCGGGCGCGGTCGATATACAGCACGCCGTCCAGATGATCGATCTCGTGTTGAAAGACGCGGGCCAGCCAATCGCGGGCTTTGACGCGAATTTCCGCCCCGTGCCGATCCTGCCCCTTGATCGTCACCCCGACAAAGCGATCCACGCTGCCGAAGTAGCCCGGAATGGACAGACAGGCTTCCACGCCGTCAACCGTGTCTTTGGCGGCCCTGACGATCTCCGGGTTGATGACTTCATACAGCACGCCAGCCTGATCGCCGTATTCTTCAAGGCTGTCTTCGTCGTCCGACAGGCGCACCACGATAATCCGCTGGCTGACCGCCACCTGCGGCGCGGCCAGCCCCACGCCGGGGGCTTCGATCATGGTCTCCAGCATATCGTCCAGAAGCTCGTGAAGCCGGGCGTCAAACGTCCGAACGCGCTGGGCTTTTTCCCTGAGAATGGGGTTGTCTAACCCTATAATCTTGCGCACAGCCATAAATCTGTCCCTTATGACTTACACAAAACCGGCCACGACGATAAAACATGAGTGAAATTGCCGGTAAAATGAGTGGCATTCGTGTAATTCGTGGACAAATGCCTTTGGTTTTGCGTAAGTTGTGATTATGATCGTTATGTCCCTGAATTATAGCCACAACCCGGCCCCATGACCGCCTGATCCGGGAGCGGCGGCCAGGGTTGTGCCGAATGTCATGCAGACGCGGTTGTCATTCCATGATATGATCAGATCAAACAGCCCCCGGCGCTGCCTCGCCCACCCCATCAAGGAGGTTGCCATGCGCGCTTTTCTGTTGCTCAAAGTCAAGCCCCAGGACACCATGCGCCTGATGCACGATCTGAAAGACAATCAGAACGTTTTAAGCGCCAGCGTCGTGCATGGCCCGTATGATTGCGTCGCCGTCGTGCAGGGCCACGATCTGGACGATCTCAATCAGACAGTGTTGGATATTCGCAGCCACGCAGGCATCACCGACACCATGACATCGCTGGTTGTCCAGTCGTGGGAGCGCGTTCCGGCCTGAGCGTCAGTCGCGCGGGTTGGGATCGTACAGGGCTTTGAAGATCAACACCGCGCCAAAAGCGACAATGGCGACGATCCACCACTGAACCGTAGCCCCGCCCATCACGCCATTGATCAGCCCGGCCAGCCCTATCGCCACCAGCAGGATGGCGATGACGTAGGTGATCCAGCCCGCTTTGTAGCCGGGCGTGACGGTCTGATAGATCGCGCCGCCCAGCAGGATCAGGCCGGGGAAGAACAGGACCAACGGCTGGAGCGTGTTGTCATTTTGAAAGAGCACAAACATGACCGCCCCCACCATCAGCATCGCGCCCATCACCACCAGTTCGAAGCGAACTTCGCCCGAAGATTTGCTGCCTCGTAGCATGGTATGACCCTCCTGAATAGTTAAGCAGATCATGGTTCATTGTTAGACATTGGCTTAATCTCACCCCGTCTCACTGCGCTCGACTCCCCCTCTCCGTAGCTACGGAGAGGGGGCAGGGGGTGAGATAGCGCCGGAAAGGTTGTCAAATCACGAACCCGTGCCTACTTAAACGCTGAACAATCACGCCAAGTATAGTCAAATCGACTCGATGATCAATACGGGCAAGCGGCGCTACAATACCCGGCGCGTGGCCCCCATCATAATCGATGACGAGGAGATGAGCGCGGCAATCCGAGGGTTTAACGCGCAGCGAGGCGGCGAACGATTGTGGCAGTTCCTACGAGATAGCTCGGCAGAGCAGTAGGGACACCCCGAATTCAGGAGAATGGCGCAAAGCGAGCGATTTCCAAATCTGAAACAGTCTTAGCTTTTACTTCTGCGTTCTGCCTTTGCTGCTTGCACTCCTGATAAGGAGTTGCACCCCGCACTGTTTGCGGGGCTAACTTCTAACTTCGCCGTTAGATGTGCTCAAATCGCTCGATATTGAACACCAGCAAAGTCGCGCCGCCCACCGACACTTCGGTATAAGCGCCGCCGGATAGCACCGCCTCGCTGGGATCGATGCTGACGGGGACAACCCGTGTGCGCTGTTGGCAGACTTTGCGCAAAATAGCGATGACTTCTTCAAGTTGCGATTCGTCTATCGCGCACAGCAGAGTCGAGTTTCCCTGCCGGAAGAACCCGCCCGTTGAAGCGATGCGCGTGACCCGATGCTTGGCTTCGGTCAGCGCGCCCATCGCCGCGTCAGTGTCAATGTCCTGCACCACAGCAAGGATCAGTTTCATAATCTTATTATACACCGATCTTGCTTGAGCGCTGTTCAGGCAATCGCAGATTCAACGCACAGGTCGCTCATAGGGAAATCAAGGCGACCCTGCCTCACCGACGCTCGATTTTTCCTCCCCCGCCTTCGCCCCTGATAAGGGGTTGCACGGGGGAGGTGGCGACTTTAGTCGCCGGAGGGGGTGAGTCGCCGGAGGGGGTGCGTAGTTGCGTTTAGGCTGCATCCGAAGCGCAGGCAAACCAACTTGCCCGATCTGCGCAGTCGCGGGTAATCTTGGGCTTGTGATGAAACAAGAACCCGCCCCCAACAAAGTGCATCGACTGCGAGTATTTCGCCAGCAGGCGTATAAGCGCAAAGGACAGGCGCAAGACGCCCGGATGCGGTTGGTGGCTGCGCTGCCGACGGATGGCATGGCTGAGACCAGTAATGGATCAACCATCCATTATTGGCAAGGGCTAGATGTCATTGCCCAAAGTGACGGGACAAACACAAAATACTTCGAATACGATGGCCTGGGTTCAGTCCGCCAATTGACTGATTCGAGCGGTGTTGTTGGTCTTGCCCAGACCTTTGATCCGTATGGGAATCCCTATGTGTCAAGTGGAAGCGCCACGACCATGCTCGGATTTACCGGCGAACAAACGGATAGCAACGGGTTTGTCTTCCTGCGGGCGAGATACTATAGACCATCGATGGGGCGCTTCTTCCAGCTTGACCCCAGCAGGCAGGAACAAAATGCCTTCGCCTATTCAATGGGCAACCCAATTATGTATGTTGATTGGACAGGAAATATCGCTTGTGTGTCCGGTCTCACCTATGGTGACATCTATGCAGCAGAGGGGAATGTGGCTAGATGTGAGGGCCTCATTCAGGAACTGAGTTCTTTTGGTGTAACCGTTGACTTTGACTACGAAGCTGAACTAACAATAGCAATCTCACGGCAAATACCAAGCCTTGAAAGAATTCTAAGGGCAGTCCAGTCATATGATGAAAGGCTGCGGGCATTAGGCTTAAGTTATGCAGGAACCATGAAAAAGACACGCTTTGAGGTCTGGAATACAAATCTGTTGTGGAAGAAGAACTACAATCCATGGAATGATAAAAACCAAAATACGATAGCCGAAGCTGACGAAATTGGTCAACGTACTCTACTGCTAACTCGGACTGAATGGGAATGCCAGTGCCCGCCTGAGTCGATCAATTGTAGTGAGTATCCAAGCAAGTTATATGCCATAAACCGCCACGGTGATAGTGGCGATGGCTATGAGATAGTCATGGCAGTAGATCGTCTACTCAATACCTCCGCGAATGAGGGAGTAAACCTAGTCGCCCATGAGCTTGGTCATAACCTCACATATCAATGGAAATCAATCCCTAATGTCTTCGACTATGATGAGTACTTTGGTGTGGACGCATCATCCATTGCAGGAGATGCTGACGAGGAATATGCTGACGGCTATGCTAGCTGGGCACTAGGCAATTTCAAGGACATTCCGGCGGGCATACATACGTCTGAGGGCAAGGAACTTGACGAAGACCTACTATCCGAGATGATCGGCTGTTCAATTAATCCTGCCGCATCCCAGTGCAGTGGTCAATGACTACTTATGCAAACAACCTAATTACGGATAACAATATGAACCGAATCACAATTTGGTTTGTCCTCGTCTGTTGTTCTCTCGTCACAGGATGTGGAATTGAGAGCACAGCCACGAAGCCTGTAAGAGATTCAACAAATACTCCGTCAAGCGACTCCATTCTTGGCTCAGAGACTTCCACAGCAGAGACTAATGAAGCGTTGACTCCAAGCTATGTAACACCCAGCAGCGAAGAGCCAACAAGCGGTTTAGAAACTGCAACACTGTCAAACGATTTTTTGTCGAAGGATTTTTTTTTGAAGCCCAATCTTGTCAACTGCGTTCTCCCATGCTGGCAGACAATAAGAATAGGGCAAACCACAATTGGTCAAGCCAAGTCGGTTCTGCACGAATATTATGGCCCTCCGCTTAACGAAATAACCAATATCGAAGACCTTCCAATAGGATTTGTAGGGACACTTTGGGCTTGGGACTCGCCCCATGATATCTTTAGTGTTGGCGTGTACTTTGAAGAATCTAATGACATTGTGCAGGGCCTACGCTTTACATGGCGTGGGAAGAAATACCTACAGTTAATTTCAATGCAGCGTATATTACGTGAACTTGGCACTCCCGACAATGCGCTGGTTTCATTAAGCCCGGGTGGGCAAGGACAAGGTCGACACGTAACTATGGATTTGCGGTTGATATATGACTCTGGAGTTAGCTTCTATTATCTCTACGATCTGCCATACGTAGTTACGACAAATGCCGATAACCCTTCTGGCAATGTTGAATTTTGCCTAGCACAGAGTTACGAACCGGATATTATCACGGCCTCGTTAACAAGCTCTGTTAATGATGACCCTCTTGAATTAACACCTTTGCAATTGTATCTATATGGGCGCGGGGTATTGGCTCTGAATCCGTTGCAAGATCTCATCAACATGAATCTTGATCAGTTAGCTGAGAGTGCTATGACTGATGAGAACTACTGTATATATTTCACTGTCGAGGATTAGTGAGTATAAAACATGTGGTTTCTTCAACATTTACTAACGTTTGTTGACTCGCATAGCCTTTGTGCGTTTTTGATAGAATGGTGACACTGGCAACTCGCTGAAGGGTTGCCAGTTACCTTTTATCTCCTGCTCGGATTGGAACGGCTCAAGCTGCGACGGTGACACCTTCACCTATAATTATGATGGGGCTGGAAACTTAAAGAGATTCGACAAGTGGAACGACGACACGAACAAGGTCGAATCCGTCTACCAGACCTACAATGGCGCGAACCAGATTGTCACCAGTTGCGTGGACAGCGATGATGTGGGCACGGCTTGTGATGATCCGGCTGTGACGTATACCTATGATGCTTATGGCAATCTCATCGATGACGGCGTATCGACCTATATCTATGACGCGGAGAACCGCCTGATCAGTGTGACCACCATCGAGACTGTTCCAGTGACGAAGACATCGGTCACGACTTATGCGTATAATGGAGACGGGGATCGAATCAGGCAGGATGTGGACGCTGATACAAATGCCACAACTTTCGAGCGCACCCGCTACGTGATTGACATAGCGACGCCACTGACAATGGTGCTCTCTGAAACGACGATCACGGTGGATAAGACGACTCAGGCTGAGAGTAATGGATCAACCATCTCCTACTGGCAGGGTTGAACTCCTCTCACAGTTTGTAGACCAAACGTGCTACAAAATACCCTTGACAAATGTTAATCCCTTATTATAATACGAACATAAGTTCCATCCGATAGGGGCGCGCCTGTGTGCGCGCCCGCCAGCCCCCTGTAAGGGGTTTCGCCTTTGGCCTTTGAAATGTCAAATCTCAAATGTCAAATGCCAAATATCGTTGTTTGACAGCTTCATATCACACCGCAGAATCAGCGTGATCGCTGTGTCGGGCGGCGGCTCAAGAAGGAGAGCGCGGATCGCATCTTTCTCGCCCCCGGCCAGCGCCAGCCCTTTTTCTGCCCATCCCCTGATCAACCCGACGAGCGCGGATCGCAGTCGGGCGCGTCAGAAGGATGGCAGGAGGAAAACGTAACAGCGTGTCAGGCGTCCCCTTATGCGCTTCGTCGTCTGAGGTCATGTCCAGCGCAAGATCGCAGCACAGTCAGCCCGATGAACATCGCGGGGTGCGAGCGGCGCTGGGGAAAGACGACACCGGGGATGATAGGTTCGCCATCGATCATGATCTTGATGGCGAATTGCGCAAGGTCGCGCCCACGCGCGGCGACCTTTCACCCTGACCCGCCCCATCGAGCGATTAGCTCTTTCGTGGGCAAACATAAACTGAATAATGACCTAATAAAGCGCCTTGGCAGCAACCATCAGCCGAACCCCTGTAAAGGGGGAACCCCTGCAAGGGGATATGCCATAAGCTATAAGCTATAAGCCGTTCCATGCTCCATGCGCCTTGCTACCCCCCGTTGCTGGCAGCCGCCTGCTTGCCGAGTTATGCTGTGCCTTATGCGCGCCGATGAGGAGATTGCTGTGACTGATTCCACGACTGTCAAGATCGTCCACCTGATCATCGATCTGGACATCGGCGGGGCGGAGATGATGCTGCTCAAGCTGGCAGGGGCGATGCGCCGAAGCCAGTTCGAGAACGTCATCGTTTCAATGGTGGATCAGGGGGCGCTGCTGCCCCGCTTTCAGGAACTCGGCGTTCCGGTCTACTCGCTGGGGATGCGCTACGGGCAGCCTTCGCTGGCCGGGCTGTCGCGCCTGACGCGGTTGCTGCAACACACGCGGCCTCACATTCTGCAAACGTGGATGTACCACGCCAACCTGTTGGGACTGCTGGCGAAACGGGGCAAGTCGCCCGCGCTGGTCTGGAACATTCGGGCATCGACGGTGGAACTGGCCCGCTATTCCCGCGCCACCCGTTTTAACGTGTGGCTGGGCGCAAGATTGTCCGGTTTGCCGGACAAAATCGTGATCAATTCGGAGGCCGGGGCGCGCGATCACGCGGGCATGGGGTATCGTTCGCAGCGCATGGAAGTGATCCCCAACGGATTTGATCTGGAACGCTTCCGCCCCGACCCGCAAGCGCGGCGCGCGATCCGGCAGGAACTTGGTCTGGATGAGTCGCGGCTGATGGTCGGGCTAGTGGCCCGCTACGACCCGATGAAAGATCACGAGACATTTTTGAGGGCCGCCGGGCTGCTGGTCGCGCAGTTTCCAAGCGCGGTGTTTGTGATGGCGGGCGGCGGCGTGGTTCCAAACAACCCCGAACTCGCGGGGCTAATCGCCGCGTTGAAGCTGCAAGATCAGGTCGTTCTGCTGGGCGAGCGAGATGACGTGCCGCGTTTGATGCAGGCGATGGATATAGTGGCGCTGTCCTCGGTGAGCGAGGGGTTTCCAAACGTGATCGGCGAAGCGATGGCCTGCGGCGTGCCGGTGGTCGCCACCGACGCGGGCGATTCGCGCCGGGTGGTCGGCGACACCGGGACTATCGTCCCAACCCGCGACCCGCAAGCGCTGGCGGATGGATTGGCGGGGATATTGAGGATGCCGCGCGGCGAGCGCCAGCAGTTAGGGCAGCGCGCGCGTGACCGAATCGCGTCGGAGTTTTCGATTGAGCGAGTCGCGGCGCGCTATGAAGCGCTGTATCAGTCGCTGGCGGACGGCTTCAAGGCTATTCCAGAGCGCTAAGCTCGCAAAATGGCCTTAGCTTCTGGTTATTGGTCACTGTGGTCACTGTAGTCACTGTCGTTACTGCCGTTACTGCCGTTACTGCTGTTACTCATCAGGCTCAATCGTCTGGTCGCGGGCCGGGCCAACCGTGATCAGGCTGGCCGGAACGCCGACCAGTTCCTCAATACGCTTGACGTAGGCACGGGCCGGGGCTGGCAGGTCAGACAGCCGCCGAACATCCATGATCGGCGTGTCCCAGCCCGCCAGCTTTTCATAGTCAGGCTGGCAGCCTTCCAGCGCGTCCACCACGGTCGGCGTTTCGCGCACCGTCTGTCCCGCCCGCGTGTAGCTATCGGCAACGCTCAGGCCGCCGATCCCGCTCAGAACATCCAGCTTGGTGATCACGATGTCAGTCAAGCCGTTAATACGGGCCGCGTAACGCAGCACGACGGTGTCCAGCCAGCCGCAGCGACGCGGCCTGCCGGTGGTTGTGCCATATTCATCCCACGGGTTCGCGCCCGTCCCGCGCAAACTATCTCCGGTTTTGTCCAGCAGTTCGGTGGGGAATGGCCCTCCCCCGACGCGGGTGCTGTAGGCCTTGGTGACGCCGATCACCTTCTCGATATGGCGCGGCCCGATCCCCAGCCCGGTCAGCGCGCCGCCGACGGTGGCCGAGGAACTGGTCACATAGGGGTATATCCCGTGATCCAGATCGAGCAGCGTCCCCTGCGCGCCTTCGCACAGAACCTGTTGGCCCGCCTGAAGCGCCTCGTGCAGCAGCAACGGCACGTCGGCCAGATACGGTCTCAGGAATTCGGCGGCGGCGTGGAGATCGCGGGCGTCCGTGTCCGGGTCGATGAGGGGCACGCCGTACAGCTTGCTCAGGACATCGTTGCCCTGAACAATCCGATGCCTGACCCGGCCAACAAAGTTATCCGGGTCGCGCATTTGCCCGGCGCGGATGCCTGACCGGGCGGCTTTGTCGGTGTAAGCCGGGCCGATGCCGCGTTTGGTCGTGCCAATCGCCGACGCTCCGCGCGCCGCTTCGTCCGCGCCGTCCAAAGCGATGTGGGCAGGCGTGATAATCTGCGCGGTTTCGGCCAGCATGATCCGCCCCGGCGAAACATCCACGCCGCGTTCGGCCAGCCCTTTGATCTCGGCGACCAGCTTGATCGGATTGATGACCATGCCGCCGCCCATCATGCAGCGGGTGTTTTGATGCAGGACGCCTGACGGGACCAGATGCAGCTTGAAAGTGTCATCGCCCACCCGGACGGTATGCCCGGCGTTGTCGCCCCCGGCGTAGCGGGCGACAATATCGGCCTTCGCCGCCAGCCAGTCCGCGACACGGCCTTTGCCTTCATCTCCCCACTGCGCGCCTACGATCACTTGCGCTGGCATGTCGCATTCTCCTCACAACCCATGCTGGACGTTTGGCGGCGTTAGAAAGGCGATTTGTCCACAGAAGCCACAGATAAAGTCCGGCTTTTAGTCCGGGATGACAAAACTGGCTGCCGCTTCCGCTAGCAGCGACGCGCCAATGGTGAGCGCCTGCTCGTCAAAATCAAAGCGCGGGTTGTGATGCGGATAGGCCATATCGCGCTCGGCGTTGGCCGACCCGATAAAGAAGTAGCAGCCGGGGATGCCGTCCATAAACTCGGACATGTCTTCCGCGCCCATCGTGCGCTCGTCACGCTTGACGTTTTCCGCGCCCACCCGCCGGGCCGCCAGCCCCGCGATCCGGTCGGCGATAGCGAGGTCATTGTCAACCACTTTGGTCATCGACTGGATGTCCACTTCCGCCGAACAGCCCAACGCGGTCGCCACGCCCGCGCAAATCTCGCGCAGGCGGGTGTGCATCAGGGTTTGGGTGGCTTTGTTGTAGCTGCGGATAGTGCCCTTCATCAGGACGCTGGCCGGGATGATATTGAAGGCGTCGCCGCCATTGACGCTCCCGACGGTCACCACGCCGGTGTCCAGCGGGCTGACGTTGCGGCTGACAATGGTTTGCAGCGCGGTCACAATTTGCGCCGCCGCCACAATGGGATCATGGGTCTGGTGCGGGCTGGCGCCGTGACCGCCATAACCGGTGATGGTCGCGCTCCAGGTGTCGGCGGCGGCCATGCACGGGCCGGGCGTCACGGCGACTTTGCCCAGCGGCAAGTCGTTCCACAGGTGAATGCCCACGCTGTAATCGGGGCGGGGGCTGCCCAGCGCGCCATCGCTGATCATGGCCCGCGCGCCTTTGCCGATCTCCTCGGCGGGCTGGAACACAAACTTGATCCGCCCGCGGATTTCCGAGCGCCGGGCCGAGAGCATCTTGGCCACCGCCAGCCCCATGCTGGTGTGCCCATCATGGCCGCAGGCGTGCATCTTGCCCGCTTCGCCCGAGCTATAGCCAGCGGTGTTGGCCTCAACGATAGGCAAGGCGTCCATATCGGCGCGCACCAGCACGGTCGGCCCGTCGTGGTCGCCTTCCAGCAGCCCGATCACGCCGGTCTTGCCGACTCCGGTTTGCACTTCGAGGCCCAGTTCGCCCAGCGTTTTGGCGACAATCCCCGCCGTTCGAATTTCCTCAAAGGCGAGTTCAGGGTGCTGATGGAGATCGCGGCGCCGGGCGATCATCTCGTCTTGCAGGGCCAGCGTGTCTTCGTAGAAACTGATAGTCATGGTTCCTCCGCATCAAAAGGGCGAGGCAGAATAAGCCTCGCCCTGATTATAGATGAATTTGTGAAGACGGCGAATGCCGCGATCACGCCCCGCGCGGCTAATTCGTCTGCGGGTTCTGGTTGTCCGGGCGGCGTCCGCGCCGGAAGCGGCGGCGGCGATTGGGCCGGCTGTCCTTGTCGGCTGAGGCTTGCGGCTGGGAAGCCTGAGCCGGATTCTCGGTTGGCTGCGCGGCGTCCTTGTTCAAGTCCACTTTAGGCCACTGCTGCGCGGCAGGCTGCGGTTCGGCGGGCTGCTGCTCGGCGGGTTTGCCGCTGCGGACGCGCGACCCGCATTCACAGGGGCCAGCCTGGCCTTCTTTGGCGCAGCCCTGTGAGGCTTTGGCCTGCAAAGCGCGCAGCTCTTCGAGTGGGGTGATTTCGTCGCGCTTGACTTCGTGGCGTTGATCTTCGATCAACACGGTCACGCTGTCGCGCATAGCGTTGACGCCAATCACTTTGCCCTCGCCGTGCGGCGTCCCGATGATCTTGTTGTATTTGGGGAGAAGCTTGGTGGCTTCGACATACTGCTCATATTCGTAGACCAGACAGCAGCGCAGCCGCCCGCACATCCCGGTGATCTCGGAAGGATTGAGCGAAATGCCCTGCGCTTTCGCCATCTTGATGGAAATCGGGCTGAATTCGGTCAGATGGGTGGCGCAGCAGCGCGGCGCGCCACACGCGCCGTATTCGCCCAGCAGCCGGGCCGAGTCGCGCGCGCCGATGCGGTGCATATCAATGCGGGTGCGCAGGTTTTGCTCCAGGCGCTTGCGCAGCCGGTTGGTGTTGATATTCATTTCCTCGTCTTCAGCCGTGTACAAGAACGAGGCGACCGCGCCGTCATAGCTATAGCTAGCTTTGATAAATTTCACCCCATCAAAGCCGCCCAATTCGGCGGCGGCCTCCCGGCACTCGATCAGGGCTTCCACCTCTTTGGCTTCCCACAGCTTCTTCATCATCATGTCACGCGGGGTGGCGGGGGCCTTGATAGGCTTGACGGATGACAGGTCTAGCTTCTCAGGCGGAACGGCCCCGATGATCTGGCCGATTTGCCGCCCGCGCGTCGTTTCGACGATCACATAGTCGCCCGGCTCAAGCTCCGGGTGGGCGGAGGCGTCAAAATGATACAGCTTGCCCACTTTTTGAAAGCGCACCCCGATAATATGCGGGGCAATGGCAATTCCCATGATGTCCTCAAAACTTTCTCGGCCCGGGCTGCGAGCCGTTCGATGTCACGGCGAAAGCAGAGATAACAAGTCGTTGATCTGCAATATTACCTGTAGTGTAGAGGAGCGTGCCGGAAACCGCAAGGCCGGGCCTTTGCGCCACGCGCTCACAAGGGTGTCGATGGGAATTCATGATACAATAATTATGCAACGTTGAGGAGCATTCCATGACGATCCAACCATCACAACCCATCAACCAGTTGACCTTCGGCGAATTGCAGGCGCTTATCGCCGATGAGGTTGCGCTTCAGCTTGGCGTCCGCCAATAGACGCCCGATCCAGGCCAGGCAGAAGAAGCCCTGCGCTGGCTACGCGCACATCGTTGGATGCCGCCGCCCGGCTCGCCGACAACACTAGAGATGATCCGAGAGGATCGTGCTCAGTGAGCGCCATTCGGTATGTCGTGGACACCAGTATCATCATCCAATTGCTTATATCCGAAACTGACAGCCCGCGAGTAGAGACGCTATTCGCGGGCGCAATTTTGCCCGCTGATGCCATCGAACTCTGGACGCTTGAGTTTGGCTTGCTTTAAGATGAGAGATAATGTTGTGGACAGATTACAAAATTTCCACACGTAAATCCACTATCCAATCGATTAATACATTTTCTGAAACACTTTAGCCCTTTTGGTTATTAAAGGTAAGAGCATACATAGAAATTCAAGGTCGATAGCAATAGGAGGAATCCGCGATGGAGATCGTCTCGTGTATGCTATGTATCTCGTGCTTAGGGCTTATTTCAGGGCCTTTATTAGTGATTTATTATATGCGACAGCACGAGAAGAAAGCGCAAGAACAGGCTTATTTTCAAAGGCTTCGTAGCCTTGATAGTTTGAGGCAACTTACCCCAGTAGATTTTGAGCGTTTTACTGCTAACCTTTTTACACAAATGGGATACTTAGTGAAACCGACGCGCACTACGGGTGACGAGGGTGTTGATTTATTCTTAACAAAAGGGAACTGGACTGCCATTGTGCAATGTAAACGCTACAAAGGTGATGTTGGTCAACCCGTAATTCGAGATCTTTATGGCGCGCTTCTTCACAATCGGGCTAATGAAGCTTACCTGATCACTACAGGAAAATTCTCTCTCCCGGCACAAAAGTGGGCGGCTGGAAAACCTATTCATCTCATTGACGGGAGCATGTTAGTGAAATGGCTCGATTTTTTTGGCGGACGAAGTCAACCAGCATAAATTGATGCCATCTACCTATACGTGATTGCCCGCCCTAGAGGTAGCGCATTGATGTCGTAGTATAATAGAGATGCAAAAGATCGGGAGACTGGGGACCTCGGGCTATCTTATCGCAAGCTGAACCAGCATTGGTTCCGTAACCAGCCGGAATCCCCCGGTCTTTTACTCTTAATGACGCGATCACTCCCCAAACTTGATCCCCTGCGCCAGGGGCAGCTCCCCCGACCAGTTGATGGTGTTGGTCTGGCGGCGCATGTAGGCTTTCCATGCGTCCGACCCGGCCTCGCGCCCGCCCCCCGTCTCCTTCTCGCCGCCAAACGCCCCGCCGATCTCCGCGCCGCTCGTCCCGATATTGACATTGGCGATCCCGCAGTCCGACCCCGGCGCCGAGAGGAATTTTTCGGCGGTGGCGAGGCTCTCGGTGAAGATGGCGCTCGACAAGCCCTGCGGGACGCCGTTGTGCAAGGCGATGGCCTCGTCAAGCGTGTCGTATTCCATGACGTACAAGATCGGCGCGAAGGTTTCTTCGCAAACCAGCGGCGACTGCTTCGGCATCTTGACGATGGTCGGCTCGACAGCCTGCGGGCCAATGTCCGGCCTCGCTTTGCCGCCCGCGAGTATCTCGCCGCCGTCAGCCTGTGCCCGTTGCAGGGCCGCCATCATGTTCTCGACGGATTGGGGCGTGACCAGCGGCCCCATCAGCGTGCCTTCGGCCAGCGGGTCGCCGATGTTGACCTGCTGATAGGCGTTGATCAGCCGCATCGCCAGTTCCCCGGCGATGGCTTTGTGCGCGATAATCCGCCGGGTGGAGGTGCAGCGCTGGCCCGCTGTGCCGACTGCGCCAAACAGGATCGCCCGCGTCGCCAGATCAAGGTTAGCGTCCTCGGCGACGATGATGGCGTTGTTGCCGCCCAGTTCCAACACCATCCGGCCCAGCCGCGCCGCGACGCGCTCGGCGACCATCCGCCCTACCCTGATCGAACCCGTGAAGCTGATCAGCGGCAGACGCGGGTCATCGACCAGCCGGGCGGCGATGGTGTCGTTGGGACCGATCACGAGGTTGAACACGCCCGACAGCCCATAGTCGGCCATGACTGTGTTGCAGAGTTGCTGGACGGCGATGGAGGTCAAGGGGGTCAGCGGCGACGGCTTCCAAACCATCGTGTCGCCGCACACAGCGGCGATGGCGGCGTTCCACGACCAGACCGCCACCGGGAAATTGAAAGCGGTGACAATCCCGACCGGGCCAATGGGATGCCACTGCTCCATCATGCGGTGGCCGGGGCGCTCGGAGTGCATCGACAGGCCGTAAAGCTGGCGCGACAGCCCGGTGGCGAATTCGCAGATGTCGACCATCTCCTGCACCTCGCCGATTCCCTCGGCGCGGATTTTGCCCATCTCGAGCGTGACCAGCTCGCCCAGCGGCTCGATTAGTTCGCGGGCCGCCGCGCCGAGATCGCGGGCCAGCAGGCCGCGTTTGGGGGCGGGCATCAGGCGGTAGGTCTGGAACGCCTCGACCGCCTTATCGACGACCTGATGGTAGGCGGCTTCGGTGGCCTGAATGACCTTCGCAATCGGCTGGCCGGTGGTCGGATTGTAGGAGATTAGCTCCTCTCCGTGCGGGTCGACGATCCAGTTGTCGATACCCGTCGAGGCGCCGGGGTTGATGTCCTTGAGATTGAGTTTTTCGAGCAGGGGGTTCATACGGCTGTCTCCGGTAGGGGCGAGTTCTACCGGATATTGTAGTGAGGCTTGTGCGGCACACAACCGCAGGGCGGCAGAGGCAATTGGCTGTATAATGGGTGATGCAGATCGGCAGGATGTCAGCCGACTTCTAAAGATCGGAGATCATTACGATGGAAACCATCCGACTGCATCGCGTTATCGAAAAAGATGGCGAGCTATCTATCACTGGCTTGCCATTCAACAAAGGGGCTGAATTGGAGATAACCGTTCAACAGGCGAACCCTACTGCGCGCCAGCCATTGACAGCGCGCCGCCTGCTTGAATCAGGGTTGGTGGGCCTTTGGAAAGATCGGACGGATATTGACGACAGCGCAGCTTTCGCTCGCCGCTTGCGCGAACAGGCGCAGAACCGACAGACTGAGCGATGATCCTGCTTGACAGCGATGTGATGATTGACATCCTGCGAGAATATCCTCCGGCAGTCGCCTGGCTTGAATCGCTGGGTGATGAGACTCTGGGGCTGCCCGGCTATGTGGCGATGGAACTCATACAGGGCTGCGCTAATCGCGGCGAGCAAGCGCGTGTCGAGAAAGCCCTTGAACCGTATGTCATCGAATGGCCTACGCCAGAAACCTGCAATCAAGCTCTAGGCGTTTTCGCGCAATTTCACCTGAGCCATAAGCTCGGCTTGCTTGACGCGTTGATCGGCCAGATGGCAATTGCGCTCAACACCCCTCTGCACACGTTCAACGAAAAACACTACGTCTTGATACCCGGACTCAGGATCATTCAACCTTACATCAAAGCCTGACAAGAGCTTTGGATGAACCTCTCTGCTTTCAGCCAAGCCTCGTCGCAAAGGCCCGTTTTTGCTCAGAAGGCCGCGTTAAGGCACGGTGGGCAGACAGTCGGGGCTGAGGGGTTTGACTGATCCGTTGGGGCAGAACAAGCTTGTTCCCCGGCACTGGCACTTGTCCGTGCCGCCGCAAATCGACACGTTGTAGCGGGTCGAGCCATCCGCGCATACGTAATCAACCCCAACGCAGACGCACGTCGGGACATTCACGGTGGGAACAAGCGTCGAAACAATGTTAGTGGGAACGAGAGTCTCAATAATTCCGGTGGGGACTAGGGTATTGACCAACGTGGCTATCACGTTAGGCGTTGATGTTGGCCCGGCAGCAGCAGTTTCGGTGGGCTTTTCGGTTGGCGGACTGGTCGAGGCTTTCGTGGGCGCGCTGGTGGGCCGGGCGGTCTGCGACGGGGCGCGTGTGGGGGTCGAGGCAGCCGTCTGAGTGGCGGCGTCGACCAGCGGCGTGGGCGTTTCCGTGGCAAGCGGCGTAGGGGTGGCGTCAGGCCCTGCCGGGGGCAAGGCCGCAGTCGCGGTTGGCGCTGGCGTTTTAAGCGGGTCAGGAATGCGAAGCTGCGCCCGTATTTGGTCAACCACATCCTGCCCGTTGGGTGTCATGGCGCACAGGCCGCATAGCATCACCAACACGCCGATGATAGCCGTCCCTACTACCCACCCCGTTCGCCCGTAGAGGCCCTCCTCGTTGGAAGGCGTTTCTTCAGCCATGCCAGCATCCCCTCATCTTCCGGCCTGTCGCTTCATCTTATCATAATTGTAACTACTCAGCCTCACCCCCGCCTGACTTCGCTACGCTTCGGCAAGCTCTTCGGGTCTGTCCTCCCTCTTGCAAGGGGGAGGTGGCCGAAGGCCGGAGGGGGTGAGTAGTTACTCATAATGCTGAGTCCGGATCTCCTCCAATTGTTCCCATGCGAGCCGCAGCAGCCTTGCACTACGAGATGTCAGAAGGCCGCGTCATCGGGCGCGGGCAAAGCTCCCGCCGGGCGGCCCGGCTCGGCGTGCATGGCGGCGCGGGCGCGGATTTCGCCTGTCAGGCCCAGCGAGTAGCCCACATTGCGCGGGATATTCCACCACAGCCCTGTCCGGCTGATCGACAGCCGCTTGAAAATGTGGCCCGGCGAATAGAATTGGAGCTTGGCCCATTCGTAGCCCGCTAACAACTGGTCAGGGGTCATCAGGCGCGGGCGATACACCACATGCGTCTTGCCGTTGTAGTGACGCCAATCGGTGTCGATAATCCGGCCCTCGCGGCTCAACTTGTCATAGGCGGGCGTGCCCGGATAAGGAGCCAGCAGGCTGATGGTCGCGTTGTCTAGCCCGATCTCGCCCAGCGCGTCCACCGTCCGCGAAAAAATATCCAGATCGTCGTTCTCGAAGCCAAATATGATCCCGGTTTGCAGCGCGATCCCATGCCGGTGGAAACGCTCCAGCAAACGGCGATAGTCGCTCACCTGATTATGGTTTTTGTCGGCGGCGTTCAGGCTGGACTGGTTGATCGACTCCAACCCGACAAACAGCGCCTTGCAGCCGCTTTTCGCGGCCAGTTCCAAGAACTCGTCGTCCTGAATCGAGATCATGGTCGTCTGGCTGGTCCACCAGCGGTTGAGCGGGGCGATAGCGCGGAATAGGCTCTTGGCGTAGCGCGGGTTGGCGCCGATGTTGTCGTCCCAGAACACGATACCTTTGTCGGGGATGGCGGCGATCTCCGCCGCGACTTCCTCGACGGGGCGGAAGCGCATGTGGCTGGCCTGAGGATAAAGCACGGGAATTGTGCAGTAGTCGCAGTGATGCGGGCAGCCGCGCGTGGCGATGATCGCGCCGCGTGTCGCCCACCACTGGTTCCACCCGCCGTTGTGGATCAGGTCGCGGCGGGCGTGGGGCAGACGGCTCAGGCTGGCGGGTTTGGCGCAGCGATAAATGCGCGCGCCATTGGGCAGGCTTTCGACGCTCAGGCCCAGATCGGCATCCAACCCATGCGCGCCGGGCGGGTAGCGCGTCTCGGATTCAAGATCGCGCAGGGCGCGCGGCCAGCTATTTTCCGCTTCGCCCACGACCACGATATCGGCGTGGCGGGCGACCTCATAGGGCAGCAGGGTCGCATGCGGCCCGCCGATAGCCACCGGGATTCCTCTGGCGCGGAAAGCGCCTGCCAGTTCGTAAGCGCGCGGCGCGGCGGGGGTCGCGGCAGTGATGCCCACCAGATCGTAACGCCGGGCGAGATCAACTTCGCCGGTGATTTCGTCGGTGTGCGAGACCTGCCAGCGTTCGGGCGTGAGGGCCGCCAGCAAGGGCATGGTCAACTGCGGGAAGCGGATCAACTCGCGGGCGCGGGCTGCCAGCGTCAGGGGGTCTTCCGCCGTGATCAGATGCAGGTGAAGTGTCATAGCGGATAGACGGTCAATAGCTCCTGCTTGCCTTTGGCCTCGATGGATCGCGGCGCGCCCAATTCTTTCACTAAGGCCAGACGCTCCGCCAATTCCCCGGAGATCAGCGCTTCGCCGGGATGGGCGGCGGCGCACAAACGGGCGGTGGTGTTGACGGCGTCGCCGATGATGTTGTAATTGCGGGTGGTCGATGACCCCATCAGGCCCTCGACGACCTGCCCTAGATGCAACCCCGCGCCCGACGCTAGTTCAAAATGGCGCAGCAGATCGCTGGTTTCGCGCTTCAAGCGGCGGGCGGTTTCGACCGCCGCCTGCGGGTCTTCAAACCACGTCATCACTTCGTCGGCGATAAAGTGCGGCTTGTGCCCGCCCCCGGCCATAACGATCCGTTCGGCCAGTTCGTAGAACTGGTTGAGCATCCCGACCACTGTCTCCGGGTCTCTGGATTCGCTCCATGCGGTGAAGCCGCGAATATCCATAAACAGGATGGCGCGCTCGGCTCGGCGCTGGCTCAGGACGCCCTGATCATGGATCGATTCTTCGAGCAGGTCGGAATCGAGCGACCATTCCGAAACCTGCTTCAAGCGCGTGGCGATCCGCTGCAAAACCTCGGTGAAACGACTGACCTGCGCTTCGCTGAGGCCCAGCAGCAAGCCAAACAGCAGGGCGGCCAGCAGGATAAAACTGTGGCCGGGGCTGGCTTGCCAGTAGTCCACAAACGACGGCCATGTGAACTGGGCGAACTCTTTGCCCAGTTCCGAGAGCACGTACAGCGCCGGGAACAGGGTGACGCGCCACAGGCTGATGACGATAATCAGAGCCGTCCGCAGGGCCGGGATCAGATTCTCCAGCGCATACAAGAAGGCCATAAACCCGGCGTAAATCCAGAACACCCAGTGATACGGGGCGCTGGCGTATTCGGCTGGCCCTTCCAGAATCAGATCGAGGATGGTGTACAGCAGGGGGGCGATCAGGTTGCCGAGGGCGCGCTGCCACCACTGGTAGCGGGAGCGCATCCCCAGAAACACGGCCTGAGCCGCGCCCGCCAGCAGAATGGCGAAGTTGGCGGGGTCGGACACAAAGTCCGCGAAGCCCAGCGTAGTGATGATGCGGATCACATGAAAGGCGGGGAAGATGCCGGAGTTGGTGGCGAATTCGCGCAGGATGCGCAGCCCCGGCCCGCCTTGAATGCGGTCGTTGAGGGTGGCAGCAGCAGAAACAGTCATGGGTGGTTAGCCTCTCTGATCAGCGTTTCTCAACGCATAGAATATAGTTCATTTAGATGCAACTACTCAAACATCACCCCCACCTGACCTCGCTACGCTTCAGTCTGTCCTCCCCCTTGCAAGGGGGAGGTGGCCGAAGGCCGGAGGGGGTGAGTAGTTGCATTCAGGTCATGTTTGCGTCATGCCGATCAAGCGCGGTGTCTCATCGGCCAGCGCGCCAGCGCCGTCGCGCCTTTGCCCGGCCCCGCGCTGGCAATCTCGATGTCGCCGCCATAAAACCGGGCTATCGAGCGCGTCAGGGCCAGCCCCAGCCCCACGCCGGGCGTGGCGCGGGTGTGGGCTTTGTCGGCGCGGAAAAAGCGCTCGAACAAGTGCGGCAGGTCTTCGGGGCTAATGCCCATGCCGGTGTCGATCACCCGGCTGACCAGAAACCCGTTTTCGGCGCGAAGCTGCCAGATCACTTTGCCGCCGGGCGGCGTGTATTTGATGGCGTTGTCGATCAGGTTGCGGAACACCACCCGCAGATGGCTGAGGCTGACCTGCGCGCTGTCGATTGGCTCGGCGGCGTCCAGTTCCAGCGTCACCTGACGCGCCGCCGCGACCGGCTCCATCTCGCGCAGCAGCCCGCGCGCGAAGCGCGCCGGGTCGACCCACTCGTCGCTCAACTGGATGCGGCCCGAGTCCAGCCGGGACAGCAAGATCAAGTCTTCAACCAGCGTGGCGAGGCGCACCGCCTCGTCGTCGATCTCGGCGACATACTGGCGGGCGACGCCTTCGTCCAACTGGCCGCCGCGCAGGGCCTCGCTGCGCAAACGAATCGCGGTCAGAGGCGCGCGCAGTTCATGGGAGGCGTTGCTGGCGAAGGCCCTCTGCTCGTCGAGCATGGCCTGCACCTGCGCCGCCAGATAATTGAAGCTGGCCCCTAACTGCCTGATCTCGTCCGGCCCGCGCTCAATCACGCGCTCGGACAGATCGCCCCCGGCCAGCTTGATGGCCGACCGCCGGAGCTGTTCCAACGGGCGGGCCAGCGAGGCGGCCAACAGCAGCCCGGCGATCAGCCCCAGCGCGGCCAACAGGCCAACCCCTCCCGCCAGAGCCAACCAACGCTGGGCGACTCGATTGCGGGCGGTGGCCTGAGGGGCGGCCAGCCGGACAGCGCCGATCACGCCTTCATCGGATTGGATAGGGGCGGCAATGAAGTAAGTCAACTGTCCGCTGCCATCGTCGCGCAAGTCGCGCAGGGTTCGCCCGGCCAGCGCGGAGACAATTTCAGGGTAATCGGCCTGCGATTCTGGCGGGAGCGCGCCGCCGCTGTCGGCCCACGCATGGCCGTCCGGGTTGACAATGGTGATGCGCGCGCCGGTTTGCTGCCCGTAGGCGACTAACAGGCGGCTGAGGTCCGCTTCGAGGGGCTGGCCTTCGACAATGCCGGCCACAGTTTTGGTCAGCCCGTTGGCGATCAGCAGGGTCTGGGTGTCCAGCCCGCGCTCGTAGTCAATGATAGCCGCGTCAGAAATCTGCTGTCCGGCGATCAGCGCCAACATCCCAAAGCCGATCACGATCAGCCCGGCGTAGGCGAGGAGCAAGCGGGCGCGCAGACCGCCGGGTTTCATGGAACAACCATTTCTTCGGGCGTGGCAAACCTATAACCCACGCTGCGCACGGTTTGAATGTAATGCGGGTCGCTGGGGTCAGCTTCGATCTTTTCGCGCAGCCAGCGAATATGCACGTCCAGCGTCCGGGTGTCGCCCAGCCATTCGGTGCCCCACACCTCGTCAAACAGTTGGGCGCGGGTGACCACCTCGCCCGGGCGGCTCATTAGCAGGCTGAGAAGCTCAAATTCCTTGAAACGCAGAGCCAGTTCGACGCTGGCTTTATGAACCCGGCGGGTCGCCAGATCGAGCGCCATCTCGCCGATCACGATCCGCTCCGGGATGGCCCGGCGCGAGCGATCCATCTCCACCCGCCTGAGCAGGGCGCGGATGCGCGCCTGAAGCTCGCGCATGCTGAACGGCTTGGTCAGGTAGTCGTCCGCGCCAAGCTCCAGCCCCAACACGCGATCGACCTCATCGCCCAGCGCGGTCAGCATCAGAATGGGGACGCTGCTGCGGGCGCGCAGTTCACGGCAGACCGCCCAACCATCCATGCCCGGCAGCATCACATCCAGAATCACCAGATCGGGATCGCGCTCGGTGGCCAGTTCCAATCCTGACGCGCCATCATGCGCGACCATCACTTCGTAACCTGATTCCACCAGAGCCCGCTTGACCGGGTCCGTGATCATTTCATCGTCGTCGATCAGCAGCAGGGTAGGCATAAGCCACCTATCGTCAGGGCGGCGCGAAAGGCTCGCGCTGGCATCCACTGTTGATTCTGTCACTGAGAACGCTTCTCAACAAGTGATGGGTGTCCTGATTTAAGACAGATTTAAGGTTTCTTTAGAGCGCGCTTAACCACAGGCCCTTCAGCATAGGCTATGCTTTCTATTTGTAAGCGCAAATCTCATTCTTTTCATTCACAGGAGGTTTATTGGTATGTCAAGGTTACAGGGCATTCTGGCAGCAGGCGGTTTGACAGGGATCGTGATGGCAAGCTCGTTGGCGCTCGGGGCAGGCAAGCTGCTGGCGCCGCCGACGGAGACGCCGGTTCCGGTGGTCGAGAGCGGCGGCGGCATGGGCGGCTCCCGCGAGCAGGAATACCAGAAGCAGATTGAAGCCGCCAACGGAACCATCCTGCAGCTCGAAGCGCAGATCAATGCGATGGCGGCGGGCGGCGGCGACAGCGGCGGCGCTAGCGCCGGTGGTGGCGGCGGTGGTTCAGCCCCGGCTTTCGAGAATGAGAATGAATCGGAAGACGCCGCGCACGAGGCCGAGCAAGCGCAGGAAGCCGAAGAGCACGCAGCCGAGCAGGCGCAGGAAGATGCCCAGCATGAGGCCGAGCAGCAGCAGGAATCCGAGAGCGGGGAAGGCGGCGGTGGCTAAACCCAATCAACCTGACCGGGCGACCAGCCTGCTGCGGGCGGCGCTGGTGATCGGCAGCCTGGCCGCCTCGTTTGTGGGCGGCAAGCTGGTGGCGGCGCAGGACGCGGCCAAAGCCAGCCCAGTGGTTGTCATCCGGCGCAGTGCGCCGGTCTACAACCTGCCTCCGGTGCCAACCGCTATCGTCCTGTCCCCCGACGGCTATCAGCCTCCTGTGGTGGTCACAGGCGGGGGGGGCGGCGGTGGCGGCGGGGGAGGCTCGTCACGACCAGTCGCCCGGACAAAATCTTCGCGGTGACATTCACAAAATGTCTTCCACATCAAGCAGGGGCGCAGCGATGCTGGGCCCCTGCGCGCGAGAACTGAGAACGAATATGGATGATCAACAGATTAACCACTGGCCCACACACACGTTTCGGGCGATGGGCAGTCACATCCAGTTGTGGCTGGACACCGACGAGCCAACGGCGCGCATGGCCTTTCGCTCGGCGCAGGCGATCTTTGAAAACGTCGAAAGCGCTCTCAGCCGGTTTGACCCGGCCAGCGAACTGGGGCAGTTGAACGCGAAGCCCGATCAATGGATCGCGGTTTCGCCGCTGTTGTGGATCGTGCTGGAGCGCGCGCTGGCGCTGGCCGGGGAAACCGGCGGGCTGTTCGACCCGGCGATCCTGCCCGCGCTGGAAAGGGCAGGCTACACCCGCGATTTTGCGAGCGTGAAGGTTGCGAGTCTGAAGCGCGGTGGAGAAATAGCCAGCGTGAAAGCCGCCCCGCCGTCGGCGAGCCGCTGGGGCGATGTCCAAACGGACGCTGATCGCCAGCGCGTCTATCTTCCGCGCGGGGTCAAGATCGATCTGGGCGGGATCGCCAAGGGTTGGACGGCGGAACGCGCCGCGCTGGCGTTGAGCCATTATGGCGCGTGCCTCGTGGACGCGGGCGGCGATCTGGTGGCCGGGGACGAGCCGGACGGCGAACCCGGCTGGCCGATTGCCCTCTCCGCGCCTTCAGCGGACGCGGAGGCCACCCCCGTTGACCTGCTGATGGTGTGGCTGCGGCGCGGCAGCGTCGCCACGTCGGGGATTGATTACCGGCGCTGGGAGCATGGCGGCAAGCCCGCGCATCATGTGATCGATCCCCGCACGGGGCAGCCTGCCCGGACTGATCTGGTCACGGCGACCATCATCGCCGCCGACGCGACACAGGCCGAAGCGTGGGCGACCACCGCGCTGATTATGGGCAAAGACAAAGCGCTGGCGGAACTATCGCGGCGCGGGATTGCCGCGGCGCTGGTTGACGCTGGCTCTGGCATCACCATGACGGCGGCGCTGGAACCGTATCTGGCGTGGCGGCAGGCCGCCTAGAGCCGATGGCGAATAGGGAAAACAGCCATCGCCCAGCGCTCGGAACTCGGAACTCGGAACTCGGAACTTGGAACTTGGAACTATGGTTATCAAGGAAGAATAACATGTCATCTCGAACTCAATCCTCTTTATCCGCGTTTGTGACAAGCCTGTCGGGATTTATCGTTAGCTTGCTGGTCGAAGCCTTCCTCGTGGGCGTGGCGTGGCTGCTGCTGACGGCGACCCCGTTCCACCCGACTATCGAAGGGCTGTTGGGGCAGGATCCGAAAGCCGCGTGGCACATGACCCGCGCTGTGGCGACCGTCAGTTATATCCTGCTGACCGCGTCGGTGGCGTGGGGATTGGCCCTCAGTTCCAAAATCGCCAAAGATGTCACGCCCGCCCCGGTCACGCTGGATATGCACGCCACGCTGTCGTGGCTGGCGCTGGGGCTGGGGGCGTATCACGGCTTCTTGCTGCTGCTGGACACCTACTATCACTACACGCTAGTCAACATCCTGATCCCGTTCAACGGGCCTTACCGCCCCATTGAAGTCGGGCTGGGGACGCTGGCCCTGTGGCTGATGCTGTTGGCCTCGGCCAGCTTTTCATGGCGGGCATGGCTCGGCCAGAAAAACTGGCGGCTGCTCCACTACCTGACCTTTGTGGCCTACGGGCTAGCGACGCTGCACGGGGTTCTGGCTGGCACTGACAGCCGCGAGCCGGGCATGATCATCCTGTACGCGAGCAGCGCCCTGCTGACACTGTTCCTGACCAACTACCGCCTGATGGCCGGCGGCAAGCAGCGGCGGCAGGCGGCTGAATCAGTTGCGTGACGAAGATCATCGATAGAAAGGCGCAAAATGAGAGTAATCCATTCACCGCTTTCCAGCGTATGGTTGTGATGAAACGACCAAACAACTTTATCCTGAGCACAAGAAAGAGTTAGTAGTGACAACCACCAGACAGTCGCCGAACACATTTGGCCGGATCGTGCTGGCTTTAGCAGGCGTGACCGTGCTGGGCTTTCTGGCCCTGCAATTGATCCCCGTCCAGACGGATAACCCGCCGGTTGTCGCCGAGCCTAAGTGGGATTCGCCACAGACTCGTGAACTGGCAAAGCGGGCTTGCTTTGACTGCCACAGCAACGAAACCGTGTGGCCCTGGTACTCGCGCATCGCCCCCGTATCGTGGGTGGTCGCCCGCGATGTTCAGGAAGGCCGCGAGCGGCTGAACTTCTCCGCATGGGGCGTGGCGCAGGGCGGCGAAAGCGGCGAGGGATTCAATGGGGGCGAAGCGAGCGAAGAATTCGGCGAGTCCATTCAACAGGGGAAGATGCCGCCCGCCAGCTATCTGCCGACGCATCCGCAGGCTGTGTTGACCGACGCCGAGAAGCAGGCGCTCATCAGCGGGCTGATCAAGAGCCTGTCAGCAAAGTAGCTCTGGCAAACCGGGGCGAGGGAAGCGAGCAGCCCGCCCGCGCATCGCTTCTCCCGCCCTATGAGGGCATATTGATCCCCTGCTGAATATGCTCCAGCAGGGTGTCAGGGTCGAACGGCTTTTGCAAGAACAACACATGCGGCACGTCCTTGATCAGCTTTTCAACGCCGTCATGGATCGACGCGCTCAGGAACAACACAGGCTTCTGGGAGAGCTTTGGTTCCTGCTTGATAGCGGCAAACAACTGCAACCCATCCACGCCGGGCATCAGCACATCCGAAACAATCAAGTCCGGCTCGGGATTGCCCGGATCGCGCAGAAATTGCAGGGCCGCTTCCCCCGACGCGACGCCGGTCACGTCATGTCCGTGATACCTGATGACATCCACCAGACTTTCCAGAAGCGAACGCTCATCATCAACAACCAGTATTTTCGCCATTAGTCTCCCCACCCCGGAAGCCACACCCTGAACAGCGCGCCTTCGCCCCCAACGCAGCCGCTCTCGACCGTTATCCCCCTCGACAACAATTCCGTGATTTCTCTGGCCAGCCCCAGCCCGGCGCCGGGCGCGCGAATTGCGCCCAACCGCGCGTCTGAATAGAACGCTCAAACACGCGCTACTGGTCTTCAGGCGAAATACTAGCCTATCAGCACAAACACTAGAACCGACGATTGGTTGCCCACTGGCGCTTTTCTGAAAGACTCTGAGGGCGATAATTCCGCCAGATGGCGTACAGTTTAACCTGATCGCCAGCAAGCAACCACCTCGCCCGGCAGCGCGGCAAGCGTCCGGGCAACAAAAAAGTCAGGCCGTCCCAACGGGGACGGCCTGACTTGAGCCTGTGCAGCGATGGCTACTCGCCGCCCTTGAGCATATCAACAAACACTTCAAAAACTGGCGGGAAGGTCAGCAAGATGCCGACGGCCAGCAAGATGCCGCCGACGATGAGCATCGTGTCGAGCTTGACCGAGCGCCCGCGCATGGTGAAGTGCAGGATTGCCCAGCTTGCGAGGAAGGCGATCACGGAAATCCCGGTCTTGCCGCTTAACGCGCCCACCGGCTTGACCCACACCAGCATCCCGTTGACCGCGGCGTAGGCGTCGTTGAGCACAACCAGAATTCCCAACACGGCGGCCCCGATCCCGCTGGCGACAATCGCCGTCCCAAGCTCGTTCTCCAAAACGCTCATCGCGTTGTCTGTCTTTGTCGTTGTTGCCATAGTGGCCTCCAATATATTCTAGATGGTGTCAGGATTAGACGACGGGGGCGGCTTTGGTGATCAAAGCTCCCAGCAGGCCGGCAATTCCGGCCAGCGCGAAGGACAGGATAAACAGCCCGATGACGATCCGGCGCGCGTGCTCGTTCTTGGTCAGTTCATCCCCATGACGCACCACGACGAAAGCCACAATGGTCGCCAGCAGCGGGGCGATCCACGCGACATGCTCTTTGAACTCCATGCCGAAGGTGTGCCACGCGGCGGTAGATTCGCCAGCCAGCAGCCAGTAGCGGGGATACTCGCGCAGTTGTTCCGACTGAGTCGCTTTGTCCACCGTCTCAGGCGGGGCAGCGCGGTACCACGGATACACGACATACGTGCCGACGATAACGGTCAGCCAGACCAGCGCGGCCATGACTACTGTGCCCCAACGGAGCCGCATCAGGCGCTCGCTAATTCCCTCAGCCGTGATAAATTGCGGGCGCAAGCTGTAGAGTCCGGCGAACCCCCCGCCAAATGCCAACAGGTACATCGCGCCGAAGAACATGCCGTGCGTTAAAGTCCAGAATTCTCGGCTTGTGATCTGCATCAGATTCTCCTCCATGCATTTCCTGAATGATTGGGTTGTCAGGCGTTCCAGCCCAACAATTTAATTAACTCTGGCTTATTATGCGCTGCTTCTTCAAAACCCAAGAGTAATGTAACTCCGCTATATTATATGATAATTGTCATATTTATAGATAGGCAATGGGCTGCTCCGACCCGGCCCTTCGATTGTGCGTTCGACCGGCGCTCGCGTTCCGGCAGTGTCAGGCCGTGCCAGACCCCCGCAATTCGAGTATCATTAGTGGCATCGAAAACAATTGAATCGGGAGATGGTTGGCATGGACACATGGATCAAGCTTTTGGCTGAAAACGCGCCGACAGTATTGGCGGCGGTGGGCGTTATCACGGGGTTGGCGCTGATGGCGCTATACATCCGGGCGCGGATGCGCCACGTCACCGGATTGCGGAACCGCCTGAACGGGATGGTGACGCTGCCGCAGTCGATGATGGACGCGCTTTCCAAAGTCCTGAATGTGGACGCCGCCGAGTTCGCTACCATCGGCGCGGTGACGTTTGTGGACATCGCGTGGCATTACAGCATGGCCGATCCGCAAATCTGGGATCACTTTCAGGGGCCGGGCGCGGCGCATATCGCCGACGCTATCCAAAACCTCGACGTGCTGAAATCGAGCCTCGGCGACCGGGCCGGAGTCATCTTCGACCACATCGGGCATTATCTCCAATCGCTCGAATCAACCTCGGTGTTTCACGAGTCGCTGGCGCGGCTGGCGGCCAGCGGGGCGGCGGTGTCGGCGCTGGACGCGCCAACCAGCGCGATGATCGAACAGATCACGCGGGCCACCGCCACGATTGGACTCGACGCCAAAGCCAGCGCCGCCGCGCAGCAGGCGGCGGGCGACGCGGCAGGGCTGATACAGCACATCCCGCTGGTGACGATGGGTTTCGCCAGCTACCGGGCGTGGAGGCGGCATCAGGCCGGGGCGGGGATAGGGCGTAATGTCGAATTCGCCGCCATCGAAGTCGCCACGCGGGCGGGCGGCGGGATCGCCGGGGGGCAGCTTGGCGGGGCGATTGGCACGGCGCTCGCGCCGGGCGTGGGCACGATTGTCGGCGGGATCGCCGGGGCGGTAGCCGGGGCGATTGGCGGGGCGATCCTCGGCGAGGAGTTCAAGCAGCGGCACGTCAAGGGGGCGCAGCAAAAAGTGGAGACCGCCTTGACCGAACTGGGCGGGTATCATTTGCAGCATCCGGGCCGTTTCCGCGAGCTAACCGAAGTGTTCACCACGCAGGAGCAGGCATACCAGAAGAACCTGCGCGAGATGCAGACGCGGCTGATCGGCTATGGTTTGCTGCCGTGGCGCGTGATCTGGCCCAACGAGAAATTGGTCTTGCTGCAAGAGACGGTCAAGATGGCCGAAGACCGGCTGGGGATGATCAAGAAGGGCGCGCTGGACGCGGTCGATCAATTGACCTACATGCGCGACCGTTCGCAATATCAGGCGATGGGCGCGATACTATGGAGCGACCCGGCCCTGCGCCAGCAGTTGACCGTCGAGCCAAAGCTGGTGATGGACGTGGAAGAAGCGACGGGCAAGCTCAGGAAAGAAGTCAAGCATCTGGGCAAGACGCCGCAAAAAGCGATGGCATAAAGGCGACTCAAACATATTATTCCAGGGCCTTCGCTCGTCACAAGGGGCTTAAGCCCCTTGTCCATCTGATTCGGGCGTGATTTTTGAAGCCTTCAAGCGAAAGTCCTGTATTCTCATCTACGGAAGGACAAATCTTCCGTCAAAACAATCAGACTGAATTCCGGTATGCAATTCGATGCTGGCTAAGATCAATCCTCAATGGCGTGTTCTAAGCGCAGGCGCGCCTGCTACTTCGAATGATCTGTTGGCGTTGGCACGCAAGTTCCCAAACGCGCCGCAAGATTATTTGGAGTTAGTTCGGGATGCCCAATCCGTTGATCTAAAACATACAAATGGAAAATACATACGCATCTGGAGTCCTCAATTATGTATTGAGCTTTCAGATGCATATATGATTCTGAAGTATGTTCCAGACGCCTTTCCACTCGGAGACAACGGTGGTGATTCATGTCTTGCCTACATGAATGGCGAATTAGGATGGGGTCTATATGTTTTTGACTTTGGTGATATTGATCGGCTAACTGCGAATTGGGTAGCTAAAACTTTAACTGATTTGTTACTTGCCGAGATCGGCGTAAATAGCCCAAAATTATGATCCTCGCCATTGACACCGCCACCCGTATCGTGAGCCTCGCCTTGCGGGGCGACAACGAACTTCTCGCCGAGGAGACGTGGGGCTCCGCCCAGCGCCATACCGTCGAACTTGCGCCGCGCATCGAGGCGATGCTGAGGCGGGCCAAAGTCGCCGCCGCCGACCTCACCGCGATTGGCGTCTCGCTGGGGCCGGGGTCGTTCACGGGGCTGAGGATTGGGCTGAGTTTCGCCAAAGGGCTGGCGCTGGCCCAGCCGCATATTCAACTGATTGGCGTCCCCACCCTCGACATCATCGCCGCCGCGCAGGGCCAGCCCGACGGCGCGGCGACGCTGTGCGCGGTGGTTCAAGCCGGGCGCGGGCGGATCAGCGTGGGGATGTATCAACGGGCGGGCGGTGCGTGGCAGCCCGCCGAGCCGCCTTTCCTTGCCTCGTGGGAGAATTTGATCAATCGGCTGAATGGCCTTACACTGGTCGCCGGAGAGATCGACCCGGCAGGCCGGGCCGCCCTCCTCCAACAGCCTGACCGGGCGCTGATCGCAGACCCGGCTAATTCCTTGAGGCGGGCGGGCTATCTCGCCGAGATCGCGCACCGGCGCTGGCAGGCGGGGCAGATCGACGACCCGGCGACGCTCGCGCCGATTTACCTTCACTAGAACGCGCTTATGGCAACAGTCACTCAGCACTCAGCGCTCAGCGCTCAACGTTTGGAGCAAGTTGCATCTGACCCGCGCCTGCATGTCGCCATCCGCCCCATGACTCTGGCGGACATCGGGCAGGTGACGGTCATGGATCGCATGGCCTTCCCGAACCCCTGGCCCAGCCACACCTACGAATACGAGATCAACGACAACGAGCGCGCGCGGATGTTCGTGCTGGAACCCGGCGACGCCCCTCCCCCGCCCGCCAGCAACGGGCATCGGCGAAGCTGGTGGGAGAAGTTGTTGGGGATTGGCTACAGCAACGGGCGGCATAACCACGCCCGGTTGATCGGCTTTTCCGGGATGTGGCATATCGCCGACGAAGCGCATATCAGCACCATCGCGGTTCACCCGGAATGGCGCGGGCGGCGGCTGGGCGAGCTGTTGGTGTGGGCGATGGCCCGGCAGGCCGTCCGGCAGGGCGCGGCGCAGATCACGCTGGAAGTGCGGGTCAACAACGCCATCGCCCAGAAGTTGTACAAGAAATATGGCTTTGAGGTGATGGGCCTGCGCAAAGGCTACTACCGCGATAACCACGAGGACGCCTTTATGATGTCCGTCCAGAATATCGACGACGCCTACCGTGAGAAGCTGATCGGGCTGGGCAAGGAACTGGCGCGGAAAGTCAGGGTCACTGACCATTGGTAAACAAGCGCCAGCGCCAGCATCCCTTTCAACAACACGCATCCCAAACGGCATGAAGATTCTCATCTCGACACTCGGCTCGCGCGGCGACACCCAGCCCTATCTGGCGCTGGCGGTCGGCTTGCAGGAAGCGGGCCACCGGGTGACGCTGGTGGCTCCGCGCAGCTTTATCGACTGGATTGAGTCCTATGGGGTGGCCGCCCACCCCGTGCGCTTTGATCCGCAGGCAGTCATGGAATCCCTGTCCAAAAGCGGCAATAGGCTCAAGGCCATGAGCGCGATGCGCGAGCTTATGAACACGGGCGTGCTGGAAGCGCAGGAAGACTGCTGGCAGGCGGCGCAAGACGCCGACTTTATGCTACAAACCGGCACGGGAATGAATGCGTTAGAGGCCGCCGCCACGCGAGGCATCCCGGTGGCGTTCTCGTATCTCGTGCCGATGCAGGCCACCCGCGCCTTCCCGATGTTTATGCTGCCGTTCCGGTCTTCGCTCGGCGGCGGCTACAACTATCTGACCCACACGCTGATCCAACGCCTGTTATGGGACAGCATGGGCGGCCCGCCGGTCAACCGCTGGCGCGACCGGGTGGGGTTGCCGCGCTGGCGCAGCGAAGCGGAGATGCGCGGCTATGCCCGGAGTCTGGGCGCGCCTTCGCTGTACGGCTTCAGCCCCAGCGTCCTGCCCAAACCCGCCGATTGGGATGAGGGTCACCACGTCACAGGCTACTGGTTTCTGGACTCGCCGCCCGGCTGGCAGCCACCGCTAGACCTGCTGCGCTTTCTCGAAAACGGCCCGCCGCCCGTGTATATCGGCTTTGGCAGCATGAGCCATCAAAACCCGGAGAGCCAGACACGCTTGGCCCTGCGCGCGCTGGAACTGAGCGGGCAGCGCGGCGTGCTGCTGACGGGCTGGGGCGGCATCACGCGGCTGGACGCGCCGCCGAATGTCTTTTTCGTGGACAATGTGCCGCACGCATGGTTGTTCCCGCGTATGGCAGCGGTCGTGCATCACGGCGGGGCTGGCACGACTGCCGCCGGTCTGCGCGCCGGAGCGCCGAGCATTATCACCCCGTTTGGGGGCGATCAGAGCGCGTGGGCTGACCTTGTGGTGAAGCTGGGCGTGGGCCTGCAACCCGCCACCGCGCAGCGACTCGCCGCCGAAAAACTGGCGAAGGCTATTGATATTGCGGTCAATGATTCCGCGCTGCGCGCCCGCGCCGCCGCGTTGGGCGAAACTATTCGCGCCGAAAACGGCATCGCCCGCGCGGTGGCGCTGATTGAGAGCCACGCAGCGCGACACGCGCCAAACTGACTAAAGACGCTGGCTGCGCGGGTCGATTCCACATCTGGCGTATGTTACAATCCTCGCTCGATACCCTCAACGCGGGAGACCATGAATGAATCTCGATGATCTGGAATTATTTCGCCGCCTCGACGCCGACCATCTGATCGACCTGATCAACGGGCTGCCGGAGCAACTAGAGGCGGCGTGGGCGCTGGGCCAGACGCTCGCCTTGCCCGCCGACATGGGCAAGGTCGAGCGAGTCGCCATCTGCGGCATGGGCGGCTCGGCCATCAGCGGCGAGATGCTGGCGGCCCTGCTAGAAGATTCGTGCCCCGCGCCGATCATGGTCGTGCGCGATTACACGCTTCCGGCGTGGGCGGCTGGCCCCTCCACGCTGGTGGTGGCCCTCTCGCATTCCGGCATGACGGAGGAGACTCTCTCGGCGGCGGCGCAGGCGATTGAGCGCGGCGCGAAGCTGCTGGCGATCACCACCGGGGGCGATCTGGCCTCGATGGTCGAAGCGGCGGGCGGGACAGTGTGGCGATACCAATTCGCCGGGATGCCCCGCGCGGCGCTGGGCTGGATTTACGGCTTGCTGCTGGCAGCCTTTTCGCGGATGGGGCTTGCCCCTGATCTGGCCGCCGATGTCGCCGAGTCGGTGGAACGGATGTGGCGGGCGCAGGAACAATTCGTGCCGGAGAAAATCGCCGCCCTCAACCCGCCCAAGCGCTACGCCGGGCAGTTGGTCGATTGCATCCCGGTCATCTGGGGGGCGGGCTTGCTGGCTCCCGTCGCGCGGCGCTGGAAGACGCAGATCAACGAGAACGCCAAGAGCAGCGCCTTTTTTGACCTGCTGCCGGAGCTTGATCACAACACAGTGGTCGGCATCGAATCGCCCACCGAGATACTTAGAAAGCACAAGTACCAGATCATTCAGCTTCTCTCGCCGCGTTACGATCATCCCCGCGTGGCGCTGCGCCATCAGATGACGTTGGAGCTTTTCCGCGAACAGGCCATTATCACCGACACGGTCAAGGCGCGCGGCGAAAGCCGTCTCGCCAACCAGATGTCGCTGGTTCAGTTTGGCGATTACGTCAGCTACTATCTGGCGATGGCCTACGAAGTAGACCCCAGCCCCATCGGGCCGATTATGATGCTTAAAGAGAAGATGGGGTCAAGCGGCGGAAAATCAGCTAGAATAGGTTGATATAGATGGTAAGGAGAGCGCGTTATGGTAGCAGACCATGTAGGCGACATGTCAAAGCAGGACCTTGAGTCGCTGGTTGAGTCGGTTGTAGATCGGCGGATGCGGATGCGGACACGCCCTTACAAGCAACACAGCGACCGTCCGCTTCGGGAAATCATCCAGGAGATGCGAGACATCCTCATCAAGCGTCAACCTGGCGATCCATCGGTGGTTGAGATGATCCGGGAAGATCGTGATCGATGAGTGAGAAATACGTTCTGGACACTAGCGCTTTGATACAGGCGTATGTCCAGGATGACAACACCCCCAACGCCAAGGAGATGATTGCCCGGCTTCTCAGCGCAACCCCGCCGGAACTGCACCTGTTGGACATTGCGCTGCCTGAGGCGGCGAATGTATTGTGGAAGCGAGTGGTTCTTCACAAACGCTTGTCCGCTGATCTGGCCGGGAAGTCGCTCGAAAACCTGCGCGCCCTGCCCATAATCATACATGAGTCGAGTCCCCTCTTGAATGAAGCGCTAAGACTGGGCATTGAACATGGGCTGGCTGTGTATGATGTGCTGGTGATCGCCCTGGCGCAGGAGCTAGGCATCCCTCTCATCACTGCTGACACACGGCAGGAGACTGTCGCCAGACAAGCCGGCGTGACCATCAAGCCGATTGCCGATTTCGTCCCGACATCGTAAGGGTTTGCCATCCTACATGATCGCCGCCTGATCGAAGACTCCCTGCCGCTGGAAGCTATCTCCTCGCAGCCGAGATAATTGACCGCTCCCTTTACTGGGGATCGTGCCCCAGCAAGGCGAATCGAGCCAGCAATATGACCCAATTCACTGACTCCCATGCTGACCGCGGCGCGCCCAGCTATGTCTGGCGGGCCGGGCAGGATCGCCGGCTTGCCATGATCCGCGCATGGGGCAAGCCATCCGGCGCGACGATCCTGATCGACGGCTGCGGCGTCGGGCAGTACGGCGGGCGGCTGCTCGAAGACTCGCCGCAGGTCTACCAGTTTGACATTGAGCGCGAGCGCGCCCTCGAAGCGAAAGAACGCGCGCCCAACACCCACGTCGCCGCCGCCGAGTATTTGCCCTACCCTGACAACACGTTCGACTTGATTCTCTCCCATGAAGTGATCGAGCACGTTCAGGATGATCGGCTGGCGCTGGCGGAGATGGCCCGCGTCCTCAAATCCGGCGGGCGCGCGATCATCTTTTGCCCGAATCGCTGGTATCCGTTCGAGACGCACGGCCACTACTGGCGAGGCCGCTACCACTTTGGCAACACGCCGCTGATCAACTACCTGCCAGACTTCCTGCGCAACAAACTCGCCCCGCACGTCCGCGCTTACACGGCTCACGGCCTGCGCCGTCTATTGGATGGCCTGCCCGTGAAGATCGTGACTCACACCCGCATCTTTGGGGCGTATGACAACCTCATCGCCCGGTTTGGCGCGGCGGGGAAAATCCTGCGCGCCGCGCTGCAATTCTTGGAGCGAACGCCCCTCAAAGTGTTTGGCCTGTCGCACTTTCTGGTGATTGAAAAACGCGGCTAATAGCCATTCCCCCCTTTTCGCATTCTCTCATAACTTGTAGACCAAACGTGCTACAAAATGCTATTGACATTTTCCAATATCCCTGTAGAATCATATCCGAACATAAGTTCTGTTCTAACCGCATTTGTCGTTGATTTTGAAATGTCAAATTTCAAATGCCAAATGTCAAATGCCGTTCTGTGGGCATTCCGCACGGACGGGCTGTGCTGTGCCCAGCGTCGTTTGCTGGGGCAACCCCACCCGCCCCCGGAGGCGCGGGCCTTCGGAACTCAGGCTTCCCTGAGTTGACCACCGCCCACAGACGCAGGGGCGCCCATTGGGGTGCCCGCCGAACCCCTGCAAGGGGTTTGACCTTTGACGTTGCCGTTACTGCCGTTACTGCTGTTACTGCCGTTACTGCCGTTACTGCCGTTACTGCCGTTACTGCCGTTACTGCCGTTACTGCCGTTACTGGTCACTATCTTTTCGCAGTGTCGTCTTGTCTTCCCTTGCCCGACGCGGCACAGGGGCCGGAACTATGTCGTTGCGGTCTTCGCGTCAAACGGGGAAGCCAGCCGCCGCTGCCGCTTATCGGTGGAATTCGGGGACTATGTCGTCGCTGGGGAAAGCCGATGAGCGAGAAGGAGATATTCTTGTAGGGCATTCGGGCTTCCGACTAACCTGCGTGGTCTGCTGGGTGGTATGTGCGCCACCGTGCCCAGCCCCGCAGGGACAAAACGTAGGGCGAGATACATCTCGCCCCCGTCGCCGGAAATCAAACACCGCCCACTCGCTTTTCCTCCCCTGTGCAACGGGGGAGGTGGCCGATAGGCCGGAGGGGGTGAGGTCTGTGGGTTGTTGCCTTTAGCTTTTAGCCTTTAGCTGACCGCTGATTGCTGACTGCTAAACCCCTGTAAGGGGGACTGCTTTCGTTGCGAGTCTCTGCCTCGCGCCGCCCGCGCCGATGCCACCCAACCGGGCCAACCGCGCCCACCATGCAAGCCCAACCGAATACATGCGCCTACCGCTTACGCAAAATCGCAAATTGGACTATCATAGCGACCGGACACTGTGCCGAATCACGACCCGGTCAAAACGCTATGGCCCGCATCCTGATTATCGACGACGAACCAGACACCGCCGACCTGCTGGGCCGCTGGCTGCGCCTGCGCGGGCATGAACCGCTGGCGGCTGACTACAGCGAGACAGCGCTCCGTCTGGCGCGCGACGAGCGGCCCGCGTTGATCTTGTTGAGCGTCCGGCTGTCGTCGTCCGACGCGCTGGACGCCTGCCGCCGCCTGCGATCCCAGCCCGAAACGCGCCCCGCCCCCGTGATCCTGACCAACGTGGCGAGCGCCGTTCAGGGGCAGATTCAAGCCCTGCAATCCGGCGCGGCGGATTTCGTGGCCGAGCCGATCATGCTCGACGATCTGGGGCTGCGCATCGGCGCGCTGCTCAATGGCGCGGTGACGCCTTTGGAGCGTCAGCAGATCATGGCCGGAGACGTGGCGAGAACGGCGCTGGACGGGCTGGGCTGCGCGGCGGTCTGGCTGCTGGGTGTCAGCCGCGATAGCCAATCGGCGGTTGGGCTGGGGATGGCCGCCGCCGCTGACGCTTCGCTGGCGGGACAGGAGTCTTTCGCCATCTCCGAAGCGGATTGGCTGGGCCGCGTGGCCGCGACGGGGATCGCCGCCTTCAACCTGCCTTTTGACGAGGTGACGGTCGCGCTCGACCCGGTGTATCAAACCCTGCGCGACCTGAAGATCGCGCGGGCCAACGTCTTGCCCGTGCGCAGTCTGGGCGGCAAGCAGGGCCTGTTCGTGATCGGGTCGCCGGACAATCTCGACATCCAATCGGCGGCAGGGCAAGCGGCGTTAACATCCCTGCTGTCGCAGGCGCGGCTGGCGCTGGACGTGGAAAACGTCGCCTTTTCCGAGACGCCATCCCGGCGCCCGGTCGCGCCATTCGCCGCCGTGCCTATCACGGAATTGGCCTTCGCGCCGGAGCGATTGCCAGCGGGCGAGATTGACATTGCCAGAGACTTGCCGCTCCCGGCGTTGGCGGACAGGCTGGACGATTTCGCTGATGAAGAAGAATCGGAGCGCTCTGAGCCGAGCGCTGCCGTATGGGCTCCGGCGGTGATCGGCGCGCTGCGCGAGGCGGCGCAGGCTCTTCAGGGCCAGACCCCTGACGAGGCCCTGGCGCGCATTCTGGCGGAAACGGCGCGCAGCGTCAACGCGGGGCTGGCAGCGCTGGCCCTGCGTGTGGATCACGACAGCCCTGAGCTAGCCATTCAATCAGCGGTTGGGCCGGGCGCGGCGAAGCTGATCGGCATGACCCTGCCCATTGAAGGAACGCTGGCGGGGCGGGCGGTCGAATCGGGTGAGTTAAGAGACTCGGAGGATGGCCTGCCGGATGGATTGGCTGGCGCGCTGGATGAGCCGCTGGAAAACGCGCTGGCCGCCCCGGTGATCGGGCGCGGCGAGATCGCGGGGGCGCTGCTGGCGATCAACCGCAAAGCGGGCAGTTTTGACGAACAGGACGCCGACACGCTACGGGCGATGGCCGCGCTGATCGGGGCGGCTATCGATCAGGCGCGGCTCAAACACGAAACACAGCGGCTTCAGCGCGAGCTTGACCTGCTGCGCGAAGCCAGCCCTGACGCCGCCAGCCGCCGCGCCAATCAATTGGAAGCGGCTTATTCCGAGATCAAAGAAGCCGACCGGGCCAAGAATCAGATCATTCAGAACGTCTCCCGCGAGCTGCGCGCCCCGCTGACTGAGATCATGGGGTACGCCGACATGATCTTGAGCGAAGAGTTTGGCCCGGTGACTGGCGAGCAAAAAGAAGGGCTGGCGCTCATCGGCGAGAAGTCCCGCCAGATCACGCATCTGGTGGATGAGGCGCTGGCGGTGCGCCATGTGCAGCACGAACCGCTCAACCGGACAGCCATTTCCATTGAGGCGGTGGCGAACATGGCGGCGCAGGCTATGAGGTCGCAGGCCGACAAAGCGGGTGTCACGTTGGAAACGCTGTGCGCCGATTTTCTGCCTCAGGTCTATGCCGATCGCGATCGATTATTTCTGGCGTTCGAGAACTTGTTGAGCAACGCGATCAAATTTTCCCCGCTGGGCGGCAAAGTCACCCTGACTATCTGGGACAGCGGATCGGCGGTTCAAGTGGAAGTCGCCGACCGGGGCGCCGGAATTCCGCCCGAAGATCAAGAGAAAATCTGGCAGCAATTCTATCGGGCGGAGGGCGACAAAAGCGCCGGTTTAGGGCTGGCAGTGGTCAAACAAGTGGTCGAGCAGCATCAGGGCAAAGTGTGGGTAAAAAGCAAGCCGGGCGAAGGCAGCGTGTTTTTCTTCACCATCCCGCGCGCGGAGATCGTGGCGGCGGATGAAAATTTCGTGCCGGAGTTTTAGCCGCTGGCGCCCTGTCGCTATCGCGGCGTGACGCAGGGCTATCGCTATCAATTCCCAGTTGTCACCGAAAGGATCAGGGCTTTTCATGGACTTGCGCGAAATACACGGTTTTCTGAGTCTGACCATCATTCTGTATGTAGGGTTTGTGGCCTTGTGGTTGTTATATAAATATCTGCGCGATCAGCCGCTAGAGGGCAACTTCTGGGGCGTGATCTGGACGGGGGAGATACTGCTGGGCGTCCAGACGCTGCTAGGAATTGTCCAGCTTATTCAGGGCCGCGTCCCGCGCGAGATGATCCACCTGCTGTACGGATTCCTTGTGCCGATGATCTGGCCCGCGACATTTAGCTTCACCCGCGAGCAGGCCGACAAACGAAAAATCATGATATGGTTTTTGGTCACTGCCTTTTTATTCGGCATTTCGCTGAGGGCCTACGGCACGGCGAAACCATAAAAGACTGGCCTCGCCCCCTAACCCCCTCTCCACAACGTGGAGAGGGGGAACTGTTTGAGGAATGATTCAACCACGATAATCCGAACGTTGTTAGCCAGCGCCAGCGTCCTGCCTGCGGTCACGCCGATCACCGCGCAGTCGCTGCTGGCCTATGTCGCCGGGCGAGATCGGGCATGGCTGCTGGCCCACCCGGAAGACTCACTCAGCCCGGAACAGACCGAACGGTTTGAACAATTTTTGGCCCGCGCGGCGCAGGGCGAACCGCTGGCGTACCTCCTCGGCGAGAAAGAGTTTTGCGGACTGGCTTTCATGGTGACGCCCGATGTCCTGATCCCGCGCCCGGAAACTGAGACGCTGGTCGAGGCCGCGCTTGACTGGGCGGCGTGGGTGGGGAAAGCTGATCCGGCTATCGTGGATGTCGGCGCGGGCAGCGGCGCGATAGCCGTCACGCTGGCGGTCAAACTGCCGGGGGCGCGCGTCACAGCCGTCGATGTTTCCGAGAAAGCGCTGGCCCTTGTCCGCGCCAATGCCGAGCGGCACGGGGTCGCCGGGCGTGTCAGGTTGGCTCAGGGCGATTTGTTAGAAACGCTGCCCGGCCCATTCGACGCGATTGTCGCCAACCTGCCGTATATCCCGACGCCCGCGCTGGCTGATCTGGAGGTGAGCCGCTGGGAGCCTGCCTTGGCGCTGGATGGCGGGGGCGATGGGTTAAGCCTGATTCGCAGGCTGGTCGAGCAGGCATCGACGCGGTTGGCAGCCGGCGGCTTGCTGGCGCTGGAAATTCAATATGATCAGGGCCAGCGCGTGGCGGAGTTGTGCCGGACGGCGTTTCCCGGCGGGCTGGTTCGGGTGGATCGCGATCTGGCGGGGCTGGATCGCATGGTCGTTGTCAAAAATTCGCCGGGCGCGGTGGGCGCGATAGAATAGGGCAATTTCGTAGCGCAGGAAAGAAACTATGAACAAACAAGTCATTGGGATGGTTGCGTTGGCGCTGGCCGGGCTGCTGGCCGGATGCGGCGGCGGCGGGACAGACGCGAAAATTGAGATTGGGCGGCGGATTTACAACAACGGCGGCGCCAGTTCCGTGCCGTGCGCGACCTGCCATACGTTGGACGGCACGACGCTGGTCGGGCCATCCTTTCAGGGGATCAAAGACACAGCCGGGACGCGCGTCGCGGGGCTGTCGGCGGAAGACTATTTGCGCGAGTCAATCACCGACCCCGAAGCGTACATTGTGGAAGGCTACTCCGGCCAGATGTACCGGGAGTATGCGAAGGTTCTCAGCGACGAAGAAATCGACGGGTTGATCACGTTTCTGCTGGCGCAGTGATTTTCGGCGACGCGCATTACTCGCACGGTTGCCAGACCAGCGGCCCGGCCCAGTAAAGCCCGTAGCCATCTTGCTGCCAAACATCGTGGCCTTCCCGGTCAATAATTTGCAGCGTGGCGATTTGATAATTGATCGATTGCGAGAACGCGATCAGATGGCTGTCGGGCGACCAGATCGGGTCACCCAGCCCGCTCAAGTTTTTGCGGGCGATTGTCCCCACGCCGCCATCAGCGGGCAGGATATGAAACTCCTCCAAACCGGGCAAGCGGACTTTGACCGCCGCCATCGCGCGGTCTGGCGAGAAGAATAATTCGCTGGCACGCGCCACGTCGCCCGACACCACAAATCGGAACGCCTGCGCGCCAGCGCGGTCAAAGCCGCTGAACCCCTCTACCCCGGACACGGCGCGCCAGCGCAACGTGTAAAAAGTCCCCTGATCAAAATAGCGCGGATAGATCACATTGGCTAACGCGTCGATCAAGACCTGATGCTGCCCGGTCGCCATGTCCAGAAGCTCCACCGCGAAGCGGTTGTCCGCGCCAACCCCGATGAAGGTGAGGGCCTTGCCGTCCGGCGACCAGAACAGGTTGCGAATATCGACATACGGCGTGTCGATATAGCGGCTGTCCCGGCCCTGCGGATCAGACCATGCCAGCCGGATGCGGCGGGCGTCTCCGGCGGCGGTGTCCCATACGGCGGCGACAGTTTGGCCCGTCGGCGACCAATCGGGGTCGCCCGCGTCGTCCGCGCCTGTGACAAACGGGATCGCCCCTGAGCCATCGGGATCGATCAGGTCGATGCGATTGGTTTCGCCCGGGATGTAGATCGCCAGACGCGGCGCGACGCTTGCCGCCACGACCTGCGGCGGGAAGAAGGGGCGGCGGGTTGTGATCATCATAGGCTCAAGGGCCGTCCCGGCCAACGGCCAGTGATCCAGTTCGAACTTGCCGACAATGGGCTGACGCCAGACCATGATCGATTGGCTGTCTGCCCACGACACCCACGGGAAGGCGCTCGGCCCGGCGTTGATGTTCCATTCAGTATGCGCCCCCTGCCAGCGATCCGGGATGTCGATGCTGGAATACGGCGCGCTGGCATCGGGGCGATACAGGGCGAGCGTCGGGCCACGAACGAGCGCCATCTGCTGGCTGTCCGGCGACCACAACAATGTGGAGTCGTAAATCGAAGAGTCGTAGCTGCCTTCGCTCAACAGCAAGGCGTTGGCCTGCCCGCCTGGCAGCGCGACCATCGTTAGCCAGTGCGACTGCAAGCCGCCCGCCGACCCGGTTCCTTCCCAGGTGAAGGCCAGCCATGCGCCGTCCGGCGACCATGTTTGCCGGAGAATATAGATGGGCAGCGAATCAACTTTGCTTTCAAAGATGAACTTCTGCTCCGCCAGTGACCAGGCCATTATCCGGGGCGGGGCAGTCAGCGTGCCATGATAGATCAGCAGAAGATAGTTTCCATCCGGCGACCAACCCCCTACCAGCGGATTGCTGGATTCGACCAAGGGCAGCGATTGCTCTACTATGCCGTTCAACCCGCCGCTGAGATCGAACAGCTTGACCTTCATATCGCTGCCATTGGTATAGAAGTCGATCTTTTCCAGCAGGGCCAGATGGTTGCCGTCCGGCGTCCACTGGTTGGAATAGATCGGGTACGCATAACTGTCGGTCAACAGCGCTGACGCGCCGCTGGTCGAGTCGCGGATTCGCATGCCCTGTCCATCCCGGTAAGCGATCCAGCGCTTGTCGGGGGACGGGAATTCTTCAGCGGCGGCGAACGGGGAGTACACGCCGGACGGGTCGTTGGCCACTTGAAGGCGATACGATCCGGTCTGCACGCACTGGTCGGCAAGCTGGTAGGGCGTCGGCGAGGGCGGCGGGGTGAATTCCTCCGGGGGCGTTGTGATTTCCGGGGGCGGCGTGGCGGTCACGTCTGGCGTTGGCAGGGCGGTTTCCGGCGCGAGGGCGGATTGGCAGCCCTCGTTGATCGCCAGAGCCAGAGCCATCAGGATCACATAAGATAATTGCTTCATGGCGTCACTCTCCGGCTATGAGTGGCGCGTTAGCCGCGAATCTTCAACCCGCGGTGACCGGATTCAGCGGCAGGTCGGCCAGCACGACAAACGTCCCGATGCCATGCGCCACCAGCCTGCCGTCGGCATCGGTGACGCGCGCTTCAACGATGTCCTGCCGCCGCCCGGTCTTGATGATCAGCCCAACGGCCCGCAGGGGCGTTTCCTGCGCGGGGAGCAGCAGATGAACCGACAGCTCGGAGGTGGCGACCCACACATCGTCGGCATGGGCGGCGGCGGACGTGAACCACGCCGCCGAGTCGATCAGGGTCATCAGCGCGCCGCCATGAATCCCGCCCCGCGCATGGTTGAGACTTGGGTTGTAGGGCAGGTCGATGACCGCGCTGCCGTCAGCCTGAAATGAGAGCGTCATGCCAAAGGTTTTGGCGATGGTGGCGCGGGCGTGAAAAGCCTCTTGAAGCTGCGCCTGACGATCCGGGGCTGTCATTCGGGATGCCAGTCCAGCGTCTCGCCGTCGGTGTAGCGCCGCTTGATCTGATGATTCCACAACATCACGCCGCCGCTGCCGGACACTGTGTAGCTGCCATCGGCGCAGACCAGCGCGGTGTTGCCCTCCACGCCGAGCATCGTCAGGTTATTGGCGAGGACGACCTTGATCGTGTCGATGACCCAACCCGACCACTCGTCAAAGTGCGGCAATATCACCGCGCCGGGCAGATAGCCAAAGCCCTTGTGCCACGGGAACGGCGTGGCGCGCTCGCCCCAGATCATCGCGCCCGCGCTGCACCCGGCCACCACGCCCCCGGCCTTCAACACGCCTTCAATCGCTTCAAAGGCGGGCGTTCCGGCCAGCGTGTTGTGCAGGTAATCCGGCTTGCCGCCGGAGAAGTACACAAAGTTGGCGTCGCGGATTTTGGCGACCAGCGCCTCGTCGTGAGCCATATCGCGGTTAAGGATTTCCACCGCTTGCGCCTGCGCGCCCAGTTGGGTGAAGTGATCGACGCCCAGCTTGTTCCAATAGCCGATGCTGCGCGGGCCTTCGTTGCCGGCGGCGGTCGGCAGGCAAACGACTTTCGGCGACTTGCCGATCCGGTCCAGCAGCTTCTTATCGACCGGCTCCATCGGCGGCAGGTATTCGCCGCTGCCCACCAGCGCGAGCGTTCCGTTCATGATCAGTCCTTCGCCAGAAATTGGTCGCAGGCGCGCCCTACGAGAGGACACGGGTCACAAGACAACTATACAAGAATTGACATCATTGAAATGGAAAGAAATCTCCACCATTAACTCGCCAAGTATTTATTCGAAAATTCCCATCCTCGTTGATTAGCTTTAGCTCGAACTGAGTTGAATAGTCGACGTTAGTCCAACTTACAACATACGTAACTGTTTCAGAACCATCCGAGTTGCTATTGCCAAATAGAAAACCAAATTCGCGAGGCTCTCCCCACTCAGCACGCTCATATTGATCAAAGCATGCGATAACCGATCCATCTGGACAGGATATCGCTACAGCTGATAACGTAGATGAGCTAAGATAATTCTCTGCCTCGTCCTCGTTTCCTATGGCAATTGCTTGAACAAAAGATTTTAAAACCTGCCCGCCACTTTTTCTACCACATCCAGTGAGAGAGCAGGCAAATATCAGGATCAAGACCGCAAATGCCAGCCTGAGCAAGCGCAACCTTCGTTTACTAAACTTCACTGGATCTATTGGAGAAACTATGATTCACCTATCCTTATTCTAGGCGAACAACTGAATTAGGCTTCACTTCTCCAACGTTTTCTCTGCCCGATGAAGAGGAGGTGAGGAAGAGTTCTCTGTTTCTCAGTGCGTAAAAAGGCTAAACTTGGTGTCTTTAACGCGACTGATTCTGTCGCCCCTACGAATCTGGAAAAACGTCCTTTTTGTAGAAGCTGTTGATTGTCTCGCAATCGCAAGCGATGCCCTGTCGCGCCGCCCATGCTGTCACCTCGGCTTCGTTCCAACCGTGTTCGATCAGCCAAAGGTTCGTGTGCATCAGATCGTGGCAGCAGGTGTCCGGGTTCATGCAGTCGTTGACGTAGGCGCCTAGTTCCTGTGGATCAATCGGATTCATTACGAATCGCCTCTTCCTTATGATTTTGGGTAGCGTAGGGGCGAGAACTATCTCGCCCCTACTACGCCGACCGCGACTCCGCGCCGCCCGCCGTGACTACCCACTCGTTCGGATCAAGGGCGCGCACCACCAACACCGGGCAGCTTGCGTGGGTCAGGATGCGATCGGCGATGTTCTCCTGCAACAATTCGCGCAGTTCCCGAAACCGCAGGCCATCTGGGACTTGATGCGCGCCGATCACGATCATATCGTAATGGCCCTCGCGCATCTCGGTCAAGACTTCATCGATGACCAGCCCGTGACGGACTTTGGGGCGGCAGTGGCTGGTCATCAACCCCTGCCCGACCATGATGTCGATCACCTTCTTGAGATGCTGCCCCTCGCGCGCGCCGCGCTTGATCAAGCCGCTGGCGTCCATAGCCAGATCAGCCATTTGCGATTCTTCGCCCAGCGCAATCTGCGACATGACATGCAGGATGGTGACCTCAGCCCCCATCAGCGCGGCCAGCGCGCCGCCCACATGCGCGTCCACTTCGCCGGGCTTTTCGCCGCTGGTGCACAGCAGCACATGCTGGACAGTCTGGCCGGGCTGAATGCCGACCAGCAGCGGCGACTTGACAAAGCGGGCCAGCCGCCGCGCGGTTGACCCCAGCGCGAACGCCCCCCGCCGGTGATCCCCGCGCGGGCCGATCACGACCAGATGGTAGAAATGCTCGTTGGTCTCCGCCAAAAGCTGTTCGTCGGCGAAGCCATAGCGGATAGCGACCGTGACTCGGAACTGTTCGCCCCTGCTGAGTTCCTGAGCGAGCAGGTCGAGCTTCGCCCTGAGCGTCTCGCCGCGCTGAGGATTCTCGGCCACGCCCAACAAGGTCACATCGGCTCTGGCCGCCTGCGCGATCAGGCCGCTAAACCGCGCCGCCGCCTGAGCCGACTCTGATCCGTCACTGGCAATTAAGATACGCATAGTTGAGCGCTCGCTCTGCCCCCTCATCATAATTTTACAAACAACAGCCCAATCGGGATGATAAATATAACCAGAAAGAAGATCGCCAGCCGCCGCGAACTGTTATTCAGCCACAGCGCCAACCTGAGAATAACGCGCTCGTAGGCCGAATAAAAGAACAGCAGAATAACCGCCGAAACGATCATGATGCTCAACATCTCGGCCAGCACAATCGACGCGGCATTGACATTGCGCAGCAGCAGCCCGGCCAACAGCGTGTCGATGAAAGTCGAAATGTTACAACCCATAATGTAGGGGATCAGGTTCTCCCGGCGGATATAACCGCGCGCCGAAAGGGGAACCAGCAGCCCCAGCGACACCGAAACGCTGGTCGTGACCAGCGTCACGGCGAAGCCCAGCAGGAACACGACCGACGGGCGATACAACACGCGCGGAACACGGTCAAACGCGCTCTGGCTGAGGTTGATCGACGGCATCGATTTGTCCAGCAGGTTGAACACATTGACGATCACCACCAGCCCGATGAGGAACACCACCGGCAGCGGGAATATCGTTTTGAGCAAATCAACGGTGGGGTCATAAATAATGTCAATCACGGACACCATGCCGTTGGTCGCGTTCAAATCCCACTTGCCGAAAATCCCGGCGTTGATCATCAGCCAGCCAATCGGCATGGCGGGCAGGTAGGTGGTGGCGGTCACCAGCAGCGAGAGCAGCCCGGTGATCAGGCTCTTGGCGCGTTCGTGGCCGCGCAGGGTGTAGATCAACCCGACGATCAGCACCATCAACGACGCGCCCATCCGCGACCCGTTGATCATGGCGAAGGCGCTGGCGGCGTCAATAAGTTTAGTGTCGAAGAAGGTCAGGGCCGCCGCCGCGACCGGCGATCCGCTGAGGATGGTATAGGCGAACAGCCAGCCGAACCCCAGCGCATTGATCGGGTTGGTGATTTTGAGAACATCGGTGATGATCGGCGCGAGGCCGCGCGCCCCCGCCTTCATCAATTCCAGCGCGAGGATGAACAGGAAAATCCCCAGAGCAAAGTTAAACGCCTTGCGCCAGTTGCGGCGGCGCAGAAAAGCGATGACTTGCCGGACGGTCATCGGTCGCCTCGAACTTCGGCGGCCATCTGGTCAAAGAAAGCGACCATAAACGCGTGACGCTCCTCGGCGATGCGTTTGCCGCTGGCGGTATACAACCGATCCCTGACATGCTTCAGCTTCATTTCGAACTCGTGGCGCGGCGTGTGCGTTTTGTCGCGCTTTTCGGGGGCGTAGCCATCGGGAATGTCGCCCCACAACGGATTGCCCAGCGTCCCGGCGTAAGCGAAGGCCCGCGCCACCCCAATCGCCCCAATCGAGTCGAGCTTGTCGGCGTCGAACAAAGACCTGGCTTCGATGGTGGTTGGCTCAATGTCGTTGCGAAAGCGATGGGCTTCAATGCAGTGGGCGACAGCGTCCACAAACGCGGGCGGCTCATCGGCTAACAGTTGGCGAACCGCGCGCGCCGCCAGAACCGCATGGTCGGTTTCCGGGTCGGCGTTCATCACTAAGTCGGTGTCATCCAGCCGGGAGATGTCATGAAGCAAGGCGGCGGCGCGCACAATCGCCGAGTCTGCCCCTTCCAGCGCGGCGATGCGCTCGGCCATCGCGGTGACTCGCAGGATGTGGTTGAAATCATGGGTGGGGTCATTCCCCTGATAGCGCTGCCGGGCCTGCTCTATGGTGATCATAAAGGCCTGTCAGAGTTGGGTCGAAGGCGAAGACGAAAGTCGGGGCAGAGTATACCCTGCCCCGTGCGCGCTTCCCACTACCGCGTTTTTCCATTAATTCTAACTATTTCTAACCATTTCCTAACCGAAATTAGTACCAGAATCATATTGACTTCTAACCTTGAAACGCCGTACAATTCGAACATGTGAGCGTTAGTTTATTGTTATAATGGGCCTTGTTAAGAGAGAATCAACTTTCAGGGTGTGATTTAGAGAGGGAGACTTGAATGTATCAGGCCAATGAAATCCTATTCCCCAATTATGTGATCCCCCTCCTGCGCGATATGCGCGGCCCGGAATGGCGAACGCTGGTGGACCGGGTGATGACCCTGCCCACAGACCACCCGGAGACGCTGGCCTTTGTGCTGATGATGGTGCGGATGAATCAATGCATGGAATGCGAAACCGACAGCTACCGGGCCATGCGCGGTTGCGCGATGTGCGCCACCCAGACCCTCCGCCGCTATCATGGCGCGGATCGGGAATTGCTCAAAGCGTATGGAAAAGCTATGACGGACGTGCAAGCCTTCCTCGTGACGCAGGAGCAGCAGCGGCCTGCTGTGAAAAGCGCGTAGAAACAAGACAAAATACTGCGGCCCGCCTGATCAGGCGGGCCGCTTTTGTTTTAGCGATTGGCGAGATATATCTCGCCCCTACAATCGAGGAGTCACCCGCGCTTTGGCTTTGAGCGCGCGAAGCATCAGGTCAAACTCGCGCATCTGCTCCAATTCCTCGCGTTCATCAAGCGTAATCTCCTCAGCCTTCAAGCGTTCGAGCAAAGCGTCGGCGCGCGCCTGAATCTCCGGCGAGACCCGATAAGCGATGATCTGCTCAGGCGAAGCTTTCTCAACCAAGAACTGAAGAAGATCGTTGTAGACCGGGCTGATTGGTGGTGATGCCATCGCTGCTCCTGCTCAAATTATAGCCCTGATTGGATTCCCGCACGACACCCGTTAGCACCGATAGTAAATCTCCTCCGCTTCCGCCCTCAACCGCAAATAACTGTCATAGCGATCAAAGTAGATGTCGCCCGCCTCCACCGCTTTGAGCACCGCGCAGCCCGGCTCGTTCTCGTGGCGGCAGTCTTTGAACTTGCACTGGTCAACATACATCAGGATGTCGCGGAAGTAGCCGTCAATTTCGGACGGCTCGATATTGTACAGGCCAATCGCGCGGACGCCGGGGGTGTCGGCCACATAGCCGCCACCGGCCAGCGGGAACAGTTCCGACGCCACAGTGGTATGCCGCCCTTCCCCGGAGATGCGGCTGACCGTCTTGACCGCCAGCCCCAGCCCCGGCTGGACGGCATTGAGCAGGCTGCTCTTGCCGACGCCGGATGGCCCGGTCAGGGCTGAGATTTTGCCGATCAACGCATTTTTTAGTTTGACCACGCCCGTGCCAGTGACGGCGCTGGCGAAAATCACCGGGTAGCCAAACGCCTCGTACAACAGGAACAATTCGCGCACTTCGCTGTCTTTGCCCATCAGGTCGATCTTGTTGGCGCAGATGATGATCGGTATCTGGCGATGCTCGGCGATCACCAGAAAACGATCCAGCATCCGCCAACTGGGTTCCGGCTGGGCGCACGACACCACAAACACCACCTGATCGGGGTTGGCGATGATCACCTGTTCGCGGTCGATCTGGTCGCGGCTGGTGCGACCGCCCGGCGATGGGGCCTGCCGGGTGAAGGCCCGCAAGCGCGGCGCGACGGCTTCGATCACGCCCTGCACGGTCACGGTGTCGTTTTCCAGCGTTTCGACCAGCGAGATAGTCACGGTGTCGCCGATCGCCACCGGGTCCGTTTTGAGGCGCGCTTCTAGCAGCCGCCCGCGCACCTTCGACTTGATGAGTCCCTGCGTTGTTTCTACGGTAAAGAATCCGCTCTGGGCCTTGATCACCAGCCCGGTGAGGGTTTTGTCTTCGCTCAATGTTGCTCCTCTGGAAAAAGAAAACGCCACGCGGCTTTATCCGTGTGGCGTGGAGCGGCAAGCGTCAGGCGCGGCGCTGATGCCTTCCCTTACGATACCGGATAAAGCGGATTACGAACATAAGCCATCATGGTGTTGGTTAATACTCCAATCATAATCCGCCTCCTCTCGTGAATGTTTGCGCCATGCGTATACATTAGCGCCGCCGAATCGAAGTGTCAATAGCGATACGCATGGTCTGGATCAACGAACTGCCAGCGATGGCGGACGACTACACAATACCCGTTTCTTCCGGCGGCAGAATCTTTTCAAGCTCGGCCAGCAACGCAGGCACATCGATGGTAGCTGTCTTCCAGAGAATTTCGTTGCGAATCATCCAGTAGACATGATATAGAAAATTGCGTGTGGCGATGACATCGCGCCACGGAATCTCAGGATGAAGATCGCGGAACTCCTGAGAGATTTGCGAGGCCGCTTCGCCAATCGTCCCTGTCGACATCGAGATCGCGCGAAGCAGCATCAAGTTCGTGTTCAGATCGTTGAGCGTTGCGTCGCTGGTAAATTCAATGACCTCGCGGGCAAAATCGCGCATGTGGCGCAGGCGAAGCAGATCATCCTTCGAGATATTCATAAATAGTTTGCGCGGACTGCAATACCTCGCTCTTAATATAGGGGCTTAACATCTCCGGCGTCCCGACATCCACTGGGCGACCAAACAAATCGCCGAATTCCCGTTGAATCTTTGCCAGGTCAAAGTAGCTAATTTGCGTATCCGGCGCGAATTCGGCGAGCAAATCCACATCGCTCTCGGCGTTGAAGTCGTCACGAAGCGTAGAACCAAATAAAGCTAGCTTGCGAATATGATGCTGTTCGCACAGTCTGGCGATCTTGTCATACGGAAGCACGATTTGCGCTTGCATAACAATTATTATATTCCAATATACGATATTTGCGCCGCGCGCTTTCGTCTATTTGATCAGCTTATGCGTGTTCAGGTTGACGGCGAAGTAATCCTCGCGCTTGGCTGGCTCGCTCCATGATTCTTGCGGGCGCGGCGTGGAGAAATACTCGCCGACAATCCCGGTTGGCCCGGCCACCAGCCGCATAAACCCGTGCCGCCGATCCATATAATTTTCCAGCACGACATCGGAGCCGGGAACGACGTAGGGCGTCGCCAGATCAGTCCCGTCCGGGTTGTCGGCGACATAATGCAAATGCCAGTAGCCGCTGCCCCCCGCCACAATGTACGGGACATCCCAGCCATTGGGCAGCCGCCGGGTGAAGCGTTGATAGTTGTGGATATGCCCCGACAACACCAGATCGGGCATGCGGCCCGCCGCCTGCGCCGCCTGATCGATCACCAGCTTCATATACACGCTGCCGCCGTGATGCGCGTCCGCCGAGTACGGCGGGTGATGGGCAGCGACAATCAGCGCTTTTTCGCGCGGGGCTTCGCGCAGTTCGTTGGCGAACCATGACATCTGCTCGTCGTCGATCTCGCCGCCTTCCGGCACGTTGGTGTACAGCCCGATGACAGTCAGAAACGGCGCGTCGAGCGTCCAATACACGTGCGGTTGGGTCATGGTGTCGCGGGCCACATCACCGGATTGGTTGCTGAGGTGCGGTGAGGTCGTGCAGAAGTTTTCCACAAACCCGGCCAGCGAGGGCGTGATCCCGCCCAGCACGTCGCCGTCATGGTTGCCGGGGATGGCGAAAATCGGCGCGGGGTAATGGCTGTAGGGTTCATAAAACTGCGGATAATATTGGTCGAGTTCGCCGTAGTAGTAGACCACATCGCCGAGGTTGTAGAAGAAGGCGGGGCGATCCGCCGCGTTGGGCAGGTTGAACTGCTCCTCCATCTTCATGGCGACCAGCAACTGCGGCTGCGGCGAGCGCACCCCGCCCGTGTCGCCGCCCGCATGGAAGACGATCCGCCCCGAGGCGCGTATCGCGGCGATCTCCGCCGGGGGCAGGATGTCCTCCAATTTGAGGCGGTACGGAAACGGCCCGGTGGGGACGGGCAGCCGCTGGAATTGCTGGCGCCGGTTTTGCCGGACGGTGACATTCACGCCCTCGCGGTCGGCGCCAAAACGACGGGGGTTTTTAATCTGGGGCTGATTTGGGTTGCTAGACATAGGTTCTCCTTGATGGGATTTGCCAAGTTTCAGTTAAACAGCAGGCTCATCATGCACATCAAACGATTGTCGAACCAAATACATGATGTACTCTAACTGGTCGGGGGAAGTGAACTCCAACTCAACATCCCCATTTCCCCATTTACCTAAATCAGTAATGTCCCGGCACAAGCCTTGCGGATCGTTTATATCGTTGAAGCGCATGTTCAAAACCAGCTTCAACTTGCTCTTATATGGAATAATGTCCACAAAATTAGTTGTTGTCTTATAGGCGATATAGAGCTTTTTCGGCTCTTCCCGCACGGAGGGATCAAGGTTGGAAATTTGCCTTCTTAGCAAGTTGAATAGATCAAGGGATAACCCTTCAAGTGCATCAAAGTGGTCAAGAGTATATTCTGCCTCTTCCCCAGTAGGCTTACGGTATTTATCCAAAATGTCTTGCGGAAGCGTGGGGGCTGACCAGATGTCGCGCGCACGAGCCGCCAATCGCAACGCGCGATCACTGATTGTTTCGGCAGTCCATCTGTCCAACTGTCCTAGCCCGCGATTGAGAAATAGGGGACTCTGGGAAAAGCCGCCCGTCATGTCACGCTTTTCGTGGAACGGGCGATCACTGTATTCAGAGTTGTAACCCGTTAATGTGAGGTTGCCAATCATATGTAAAAGGCGTACTTGGATCGCTTTCCAATCTGGGCCAAGGGCCTCTTGCCAATCTACTGATAGGTTATCATTCTGGGGCATGATGTGTTCTATAGTATATTCGCCAGGGTTAACCCATTCCTTCCTATCAGCATTCTCTAGTTTGCCCAGCAAATAAACCCTGCTTCGAAAGTTATAAACATCCTTGATCATAAACTCTTGCCAGAATTCCTCGTCAGTGGGGAAGCGCCGATAAGAATCCATCATCATGAAGGCCGCTTTCACACTTTCAAGATACCGACTCTTGTCAATGCTTCGAGTCAAGGTAGCGAAAGTCTTGTTCATGGAATTTGTCGGAATGCCAACAATCGCACGCCTGAACACATAGCTTTCTACGATCTTGAGAATCTCAACTACTTCCGGTTGCGATAGTAGCCTAGCTTCATAGTCAGCGAAAACCTCCAACAGGAAGGGGTAGGCCACCTCCATTTTTAGTGTGCGTATATCGTTTAGAATCGCCCTGATCTCTTCGTTCGGTTCTAGTCCCGTGCGTATGAAGCGGGCATAGATCATCGCGTGCCTAAAGATATCTGCAACTCGATCATCGGTATTTAGTTTTGTTATCTGGGTATATAACTTGAATTCCTTGTAAACATCGCGGAGTGCTGGTATCACGCCACCGTTTTTGAGCGTGAGATAATCTCGCATGAAAATGTCAAAGTATTTCCCATATTCCTCTTGGCCGAAACGTTCTTCGATGGGATACCAGTATTGGTTGTACAGTCGAGCCTGATGATCTTGTTCAAGACCCATCAAGACATAATTCCGAATCAGATCTGATTGAGACAAGTCAAGCCCGGTAGAGTTGAGACTCTCGAAAATCAGTTGAGGATTGTCGTGAGCCCTATCTAGAGAAACATCGACAATTACCAGCTTACTGAGACCACGATAAATATCGTCAAGCGACATCTTGCCATCAATAATCCGGCGCTCAAAAAATCGATGGTTCTCTTCAATACGCAACGAGCGATCTTCAGATATTGGAGTGCCGTTTATAAGACCTGTTAACGTATCTTTATCTGTGCGTGTAAGGATGAGTTTGTGGTGCAACTCTCCTCGTTCGTCGTTGTTGAGCAGATAATAATTCCTAATCTGGGTGGGGCTGATATTTCCATCTGACCCCGTTTCTAACGCCTTCGCTAGAGCCGCCAACAGAAGTGAAATTGTTGTCAAACGTTGTTGTCCGTCGATCACTAACAAGCGTGGGACCGCTGCAACCTGATAGATTCCTTCACTAATATAGACAATAGAACCTACGAAATGGGCTGGGATACGATCATCCAAAGCTACCCGCACTATATCATCCCAAAGTTGCTGGCACTGTGGGAGCAACCAGCTATAAGTTCGCTGGTAAAGTGGAATATGGAACTGTTTAGGCCCTTGGATGAAATTGAGAAGATGTGTCTCTGTAGCTTTCATCTGCATTCCCCCACAATATTGTAAAAGCATTTCTAATGGCTGTGCACAGCTTATCCTGCCCAGCGCGCCACTGTCTCAGCGATGACCGCCGCGCATTTCTGGACGGACTCTAAATCAACATACTCGACAGCGGCGTGCGCGCCATCCCCGGTTGGCCCAAACACCACCACCGGAATCCCTGCCGCGTGCATAATCGCCGAATCGAGCCAGCCAAACTGCCCGCGATACTCCGGCTCGCTGCCCAGCGCTTCCTTGAACGCCCCCGCCAGCGTCGCCACGATGGGCGTCTCGCGGGTCACTTCCCAGCCGTTTTGGTACAAATCCATATGCGCTTCGGCGGAAAACGTCGGGTCTTCGGCCTTGAAGCGGGTGATGGCGTCATGCCACAGCCCCATCACATAATCGCCGTCTTCGTCGGGCAAGGGGCGATGCTCGACCACCAGCCTGGCGCTCTCCGGGTAGGTGCTGAGGCCATTGCCGCCTTCGATCAGGCTGGCATGGGCGGAAGGACGCCCCAGCAGCGGGTGGCTGCGCCGGGGGAACACCTCGCGCTCCAAGCGATCCAGCTCGCCGAGCAGCTTGCCCATGTGCCGGATGGCGTCGATGCCCACATCAAACAGGCTGCCATGCGCGGCCTTGCCCGTCGTTTTGATGGTGACCCACGTGAACCCGCGATGCGCCAGCGAGATTTTGCCTTCGCTCGGCTCGGTCAGGATCGCCGCGTCGGGTTTCAGGTCTTTGACCAGTTGGGTCGTGCCAAGACTGCTGAATTCCTCGTCGGCCACAAAGCCCAGATACACATCGCCCTTCGGCTGGAAGCCGCCCGCCTGCAACGCCTTGATCGCGCCCAAACACGAGGCCAGCCCGGCCTTCATGTCAAACGACCCGCGCCCGTACAGCTTGCCGCCCTCGATACGCGGGTCGAACGGCGGGATGGTCATGTTGAAGACCTGCACCACGTCCATGTGGCCCGTCAGCAAGATCGATTTGCCGCCACCGCTGCCCTTCCAGACGCCGTAGGCATTGGGGCGTCCCGGCGCGGCTTCGACCGACCACGCTTCGAGACCCATTGACTCAAAGGTCTTGACCGACCACGCGGCCATCGCGCCTTCGTTCAGGCCGTCCGGTTGTAACCCGGAATTGACGGACGGGATCGCCACCATTTCCGAAAGCTCTTGAATCATGTGCTCAATGTCTACATTCCAGCGGGGCATGAGATGAAGCTCTCCTTGCTGAGAAAAAGCTGAGGGCAACCGTTTGGGGAAGCCAGTCAGGGAATTATAGTATAATCCAATAAGGCTACACAAAAACCGATGGAGAACGCTATGGCAACATTAGTCATACCCACCGACTCGCCGCGCGTTTACGGCCCGCCCCAGGGGCGCTGGACATTCGCGGATTGGGAAAAACTGCCTGACGACGGCAATACCTATGAAATCATTGACAAGGCGCTTTATATGTCAACAGCGCCGGGGAATGTCCACCAATGGCTCAAGGAGAAGCTGTATAACCTGATCGGTGTCCCCGCCCGCCAGATGGAACTGGGGCTATCTATTTATTTGCCCCTCGGCCTGTCCATGCGCGGCTGCGACCCCGTGCTGCCGGATTTCTTCTTTGTCCGGAAGGGGCGCAAAAACATCCAGTTAGGGCAGCATATCGTTGGCGCGCCTGACCTGATTATCGAGACATTGCCAGCCCGCAATCGAGCCTATTACGAAGAGATCAAACTGTCAGCCTACGCCCGCGCCGGCGTGCCAGAATATGCTCTGGTTGATCCCTGGGTGCGCGCGCTCCGCTTGTATCGCCGCCAGCCCAAAGCGGGTTATGGCGACCCGCAGGTGTTCACCTTGAGGCACAATTTTGCCTTTGCATGCATGCCCGGCATAGAGTTCGAAGTCAGCGCATTGTTTGAAGACATGCCGACTATCACCTCGCAGATTGGACGCCTATGAAATGGATCACCCGCGAGCATGTCAAAGTGGATCGCGTGGCCTGCCCCTGGCTGATCAAGAAGTTTGTTGATCCAGACGCCGAGTTTGTTTTCGTTCTCGGCGATCAGGTCATGGCCGAAGCCGCCCGGCTGGGCGCGACCCCCTATGATGTGCCAAACGTCGAACTTGGGCATCACGGACGGGAATGCTCGTTTGAAGCCATTCTCAAAAAATATGATTTGATGGGCAATCCCGCGCTGGCGCTGCTGGGCAAAATCGTCAATGGCGCGGACACCGATAACACGCTGTATCGCCAGCCCGAAGGCCCCGGCCTCGAAGCCATCGCCGAGGGTTTCCGGTATCTGGGCTACGCGGACGATCACGCGGTAAACGCCGCCGAGTGGATTGTCTACCACGCGCTCTACGCTTACTGCCAGCAGATGATCCGGCAGGGCAAACCCGAAGGCGACTTCAAAGCCCTATGAAATTTCTCGCGGTGTTTTCGCTGCTGAACCGCGATGGGCGGATTCTGTTCGCCACCCGGATGCTGCGGCTGTTTGGCTATGGATTCGTGTCGGTGATTCTGGCCCTGCATCTGGATTCCATCGGCTTCAACGAGACGCAGATCGGCCTCCTCCTCAGCCTGACGCTGCTGGGCGACACAGCGATCTCGCTGTGGATCACCACCCGCGCCGACCGCATCGGCAGGCAGCGGATGCTGCTAATTGGCGCCGGGTTGATGATCGTGGCGGGCGTCACCTTCGCCATCACGCGCGAATTCTGGTTGTTATTGGCCGCCGCCGTGATCGGGGTGATCAGCCCCAGCGGGAACGAGGTCGGCCCGTTTCTGTCCATCGAGCAGGCGTCGCTCTCGCAAATCGTCCCCGACGAGCGCCGCACCGATGTCTTCGCGTGGTACAACCTTGTCGGGTCGCTGACTACCGCCCTAGGGGCTTTGGCGGGCGGGGGGTTGTCGGGCTGGCTTCAATATCAGGGCTGGGCTGACGCCGCCAGTTATCAGGCGGTGATGGCGGGCTACGCGTTGGTCGGCGGGTTGATGGCGATCATCTTCTGGCGGCTGTCGCCCGTTATTGAAGTCCCCCATCGTGAAGCTATCCGCGTGGGCGGCCCGCTGTCCGGGTTGACCGAGTCGCGCGGGGTGGTGATTCGGCTCTCGGCGTTGTTCGCCCTCGACGCCTTTGGCGGCGGCTTTATCGTCCAGAGCATTGTCGCTTACTGGTTTCACATCAAGTTCGGCGTCGAGCCTGCCGTGCTGGGCGCGATCTTCTTCGGGGCGAACATCCTGTCCGGGATTTCGGCGCTAGCGGCGGCGTCCATCGCGCGGCGCATCGGGTTGATCAACACGATGGTTTTCACCCACCTGCCGTCGAATCTGATCCTGATGGCTGTGCCGCTGATGCCCACGCTGCCACTGGCGATTGGCCTGCTGCTGATCCGGCACAGCATCTCGCAGATGGACGTGCCGACCCGCCAATCATATGTGATGGCAGTGGTCAGCCCGGCGGAGCGTTCTGCCGCGTCAGGGATTACGGGGGTGGCGCGCACCATCGGGGCGGGAGTGTCACCGCTGTTCACCGGGATGCTGCTGGCCAGCCCCGCGTTGCTGTCCGCGCCGTTTCTGGTCGCGGGCGGGATTAAAGTTGTCTACGATTTGCTGGTGCTGCGGGCTTTCAGCGCGGTCAAGCCGCCAGAGGAACAGAAACAGGCATAAAAGCCGCCTGCGCCTTATCATTCGCCCACGAGCGTTTAGCCATGCCCGGCGGTCAAATCGGCGCGCGTGATTTTATGCCCCCGCGCCGTGAGCAAGGCTATCGCTTCCGCCTTTCGCAACGTCAGTCGTTGCCCTCTTTCAACAAGGGCTTCCAATTCGCGCCGATCTGCGTCGCTCAGTTTGTCTTGCGAATTTAGCCCCATCAACTTTCGCATCCGGCTTTGAGACTTGGCTGGCATCTGTTCACGGGCGATTGTCCATAGGGCATCGTCTGACAAGTAGGCCAGCGCGTCGAGCTCGGCCTGCTCATCAATGGGCAATGGGTCAGAGGCGGCGCTTTCTAAATAACCGATCAAGACGCGCTCAACAGATTGCGTCGTTTGTTCAGCCGCGCGCCGCGCGCGATCATAAATCTCGGCAGGAACGACAAGCGTAACCGGATAGTCAGCCATAATCATTGCCTCAACAGGTATTTGCTGTTCTTTTCATTATAGCCTGAATAGTCTCATCGTAAGTTCAGAATATGGCTCTTGCGCCTTTAGTTTCAACCATTCTATGAGGAAAAACCGGCCTGCGCAGTCATAGCTGCCTCAACAAATCATCCCCGATTTTTGTCGCGTCGCCCGCCGACATGACGATCACCACATCGCCGGACTTCACATTCTTAGCCAGATAATTCGTCACATCACCCTGCGCGCCGATATGCCGCGCGTCCGGGTGGCTCATGCGATCCAGCACGTCCTGAACGCTGACGCCGTAATCGTGCGCGTCGCGGGACTGGTAGACATCGGTGATGATCACATGGTCGGCGCTGCCAAAGCTGGCGGCGAATTCGTCGAGCAGGGCTTTGGTGCGGCGATAGGTGTGCGGCTGCCACACCGCCCAGATCGCCCGATCCGGGTAGCGGCTGCGCGCCGCTTCCAGCGTGGCTTTGATGGCGGTGGGGTGGTGCGCGTAATCGTCGATGACCGTCACGCCGCCCACCTCGCCCTTGACCTCGAAGCGCCGCCCCGTCCCGGTGAAGCGGCCTAACGCTTCGATGGCTTTGTCGGTGTCAAGCCCCAGTTGGTCAGCGACCGCCAGCGCCGCCAGCGCGTTCTGGACATTATGCTGGCCGGGCAGCGTGAGCGTCACCAGATTGCGTTCATCCGATGGCCCTTTTGGCCCGACTCCGGTGGTATGCACCACTTCAAATTGAGCGCCGCCCTTGGCGCTGGTCTTGACGCCGCGCGCGTGCCACAGTCCCCCGGTCAGGCCATAGCCCAGCGTGGGCCGCCCCTGCCCGATGCGCCGCCGGATCAAGGCGTAAACTTCCTCGTCATCCACACAGCCAATCAGCAAGCCATCGTCCGGCAGCAGATCGACAAACTCGATGAACAACGCCCGAACCTCGTCCAAATTGTTGAACATATCCGGGTGATCCATCTCCAACGAAGTCAGCACGGCAATCTTGGGCTTGAGGCCCATAAACATCCGGTCGTATTCGTCGGCCTCGATCACAAACGCGCTGCCCTTCCCGGCGCGGGCGTTCGTGCCTAAATCCTTTGAGACGCCGCCAATGATGAAGGTCGGGTCAAGGCCGCAGGCGTCCAGCGTCCATGCGATCATCGAGGTGGTGGTGGTCTTGCCGTGCGTCCCCGCGACCGCGACCCCGACGCGATCTTGCATCAATTGGCCCAAGATGTCGGAGCGTTTGTAGACCGGGATTCCGCGCCGAGCCGCCTCGACGACTTCGGGGCAGTCGGGCATGACCGCCGAGGATATCAACAGCGCATCGGGCGTGAACGTGTCCAGATGCGCGGCGTCATGCCCAATCTCGATGGAGATGCCCATCTCGCGCAGGGGGGCGACCAACGGCGATTCGTTGCGGTCGCAGCCCGAGATAGTGTAACCCAACTGATGCATCACGCGGGCAATCGGGTTGATGCCAAACCCGCCGATGCCGACACAGTGGATTCTAGCGTTGGGAGCTAAGGGCGCAGAGGGTGTCATGCTTTCACTCAGGGGAGCAGTTCCAACGCGTCGCAGTGTTTAGGGCGAAAGATTGAGAAATCGCGGCGGTCAAACGTGCAGACGCGGGTGACGTTGAGTCGTTCGGAGAAAGCCATGATCGCTACGTCAACGAAATCAAAATGGGCATCGTGATACTGGCGCATGATTTCGCTCATGCGGGCCATGTCTTCCGTGCGCAGGGCCTCAATCGCATAGCCCGAATTCAGCAATTGGTCGAAAATATGAACTGCCTCAGAATAGCCAATGCGCGTCGTGACCATGTAGAAAAGTTCGGATATGACAGGGGCTGGCAAGACAAGGTTGCGTGGAAGCGTTTTTAGGATCGCCACCGCTTTTTGTTGATTCCTGTCACGCGCGTTGAAGATAGCCAGAAGGAATCCGGTGTCTAGCAGGGCCGTCATGGGTTATCCCCAAAGCGATCCTTGAAATGTTTTGCCCGCATCGCGTCAATCTCGCTGGCAATGTCGCTTGTTCCAAAATCAAAAATCCCTACCAGCGATTCTAGCGGACTGGGTGGCACATTAACCTTGCCCTGATCGGATTTCAAGTGCGGGATGTCGTCCTGATCGAACAGCCAGAATTGCTCATCAAGTTCGGCATCAGTGAGCGCCAGCCGTTCCTGATCGCCGACCTTGCGCCAGTAGTCTCGCGCCATTTTATAGAGCTTGGCGCGGAACTCCTGCATTTGACGATCCTGCTGATGCTGAAGCAGGCGCTTTTCGAGAATATCGTCCAGCGTTTCTTCGATTGAGCGATTTTCCTGCCGCGCAATTTCGTTGAGCTTTTCGATAATATCTAGCCGCAACGTTATCTGTCCCATGGTTTTCCTCCCTGACGGCTCATCTTGAGTATACACCATGTCGCTATTTTTCATCCTTGAATCAACCGGGCGCGGCAGCCCGGCCCGCGCCCCTTGCGTCTGGTGGGCTATTCAGCCATTATCGCGTGAGCGCCTCGATCAGATTGTTGTTATCCGCCAGCCGCACCGCTAACAACTTGGCAATGTACTGGTGAAACGCGCTGGCTACTTCCGGCTCTTCTTTCTCCATTTTTGCCAGATCGTCAAAGCGCAGACAATAAATAACGCTCTCCTGCTCGGCGACCACCGTCGCGGCCCGCTTGCCGCCGCCCGAATACAGCGCCATCTCGCCGATGGTCGCCCCGCCGCTGACCGTCCGTAGCCGCAGCAGCTTTCCCTCGCCCAGATCAAGCAGCGCCGTCAGCGCGCCCTTTTCGACAAAATACAGCGCGTCGGCGGACTCCCCCTGTTTGAACAGCGTTTCTCCGGCGGCGAGGGGCTGCTCGGTCAGATATTTCATCAGCCGGGTCACGTCGATATGCTTCGGGAACGAGGCTCGTAGCAGGCGCTCCAGCGGCTCGCGGGTGGTCGTGATGGTCAGTTGCGCGTCCTGAATGATCCGGTTCTCGCCCCACTCCAACCCGCGATCCAGATCGGGGAACAATTTGAAATAGGGGGTCTCGGCCAGATTAAGCCCGTGCCGGGTCAGCTTGCGCTGGATGCTGTCTGAAAGCGAGGTCAGGATCAGCGTGAATTTCTGGCGCTCGGCAAGCTGCTGCATTTTGGTGAAGATCGCCACCGCCGACGAGTCGACCCCGGTCACCAGCCTGAAATCGAGAATGGCGGTTTTTAGTTGGGTCAAGCCGTCCGACAGCGCGTGCTGGCGCACCTGATCGAGCAGGTTGTCCGCCGTGCCAAAGAACAGGAAACCGTGCAGCTCAAGGATCGAAACGCTGTCCCCGTTCCGGCGCAGGATGCTCTGCTGGCTCGGCGAGCGGTCGGTGTTGCTGCGGCGCGACGCGGCGGTCAGCGCGTGTTTGACGATATTGATGCGGCTGTAATTCACGGCGAACAAAACCACCGCCGCCACAACCCCCACCGCGAAGCCCTGCAAAAAGCCAAACGCGGCGACCGTCACCAGAATCAGGGTGATCGTGATGAAGTCCGACCGCGACAGTTTGCGGTAGCCATCGTAGACCCATTCGACCAGCAGTTGCAGCCCAAGGAAACACAACAGCGCGCCAATCAGCAGCTTCGGCACGAACGACAACAGCGACGGCCCGAAGATCAACAGGATCAGATAAGTCGCCGCCAGCATGATCCCGGTCAGGCGGGTGTTGGCTCTGAGCTGATAGGCCATCGCCGTCGTTTGCAGATCGTGGTAGCCGGTGAGGCCGCCCGCCAGCGCGGAGAAAATATTGGCGACGCCCACACTTTGCATTTCATGGTTCAGGTCGAGGTCGCGGCGAGTCGCCAGCTCAATCGCCGAAACGTTGAGCAGCATCGCCACGATGCCAACAAACAAGATCGAGGCGATAATCCCGGCTTCCTGAATGATCGCCATCCAGTCGGCGTTTTGAAATGACGGCACGATCAACGGCTGCCACAACGCGCCGCCGGGGAACGGCCCCAGCAGCCAGCCATCAGCCTGCGCCAGCGCGTAGCTCGTTCCGCTGGCGGCCAGCGCCGCATAAAACAGCGCGATCCCGGTCGCCAGCATGGCCGGGAAAATCAGGTGATGCTTGAACCGCCGCGTGATCATCAGCATCACAACGGCGAAAATCACGGCGGGCAGCCAGCGCAGCAAGGTAGGCATGTTGAACAGCCCGATCAGCGTTTCCAGCGTCAGTTCGCTGCCGACCATCACGCTGACTGACCCACTCACTAACACCCAGCCGATCCCCGCGAGGAAGCCGCCGATCACCGAATAGGGGACATAGCGCGCCAGCTTGCCCAACCCGAAACGGCCCAGCAGAATGTAGACGACTCCTTCGAGCAGCGTGGTGGCGATGATCGCAGCGACGACGGTGTAGAAAATTGTTTCGGGCGAGGCGGTCGATTGCAACCGGGTCGTGATCGCCGCCGCCAGCACGGCGAACAACACCCCATCCTGCGCCGCGGCGATCACCCCCGGCGCGGATGTGGCGATGGATATCAACAGAAAATAGACAATCCCGCTAAACAGCATCAGGCCGATCCCGGCGGGAAGATAGGGGGAAAGAACTCCGGAGAAGATTAGCGCGGCCTGAGCGATATCAATAAACACGTTATACGCCCCGGTCACCAGCGCGACAGTCAGGCTGGGCAACAGGTTGGCCGGGCGCAGGGCGCGGCCCAGTTCACGCAGATTGCCGATGATGCTCACGCCAGCCTTTATTGGCGTTGTCATAATCTTGCCTCCCAGCATGAATGTTCATGGCTTAGATGCATAAATAGGGACACGGCATGCCGTGTCCCTACGAGAGACTCGTTCAATTGGTTTTGCCGTTAAATGACCACCACCAGCACGATCAGGAAGAAGACCACCACCAGAATTTCCAGCCACGGGCTGGCGAGGTAGCGCAAGGGCAGCAGCGCGATCATCGACGCGCTGGCCGAGTCGGGGAAGTTCAGAGGGCTGATCAGCCAGTCAAACGGGTACTGCCCGACGTGCATATACCACCACAGCGCGCCCATAATGAGATAGCCGTTGAGCAGCCCGACCGCCAATCCCAGAATGCCTTCCTGCACGGTTTCACGGGCGCGGTTGGCCTTCACCCGCCCCTGCGTGGCGAACTGCACCACCACCGGCCCCTGATAGCCAAAAAAGGAGATGATCAGCAAGATAGAGGTTTTCAACACGACCAGCCGCCGTAGCGTCCCCAGCGGGTCGAGCGCCAGCGATTCGGCGGGGGTGCGATCCACCAGAGCTTGCCAGATCCACGGGCTGATTGATTCAATAATGAACATCGCCAGAATGCAGGCGGCGGTGACCTGAACCTCGCGCACCCAGCCGCGCAAAAGCCCGATCACGCCAAACACGGCGACGGCGATCCAGAAGACGGCGGAAAATTCGATCACGTAAGTCGTTCCTTCGGTGCGCGTTCGGCGCTGGCTGGGTCTGTGTTCGCGCCGCGCCGTCCCAAGTGTATTACACCCCGCGCCGATTTGCCAGCGCCAATAGAGCCTCAGCCAGCTTTGCCGCCGCGTCGGGGCGGCGGAGCGTTGACGCGGCCCGCGCCATATGCGCTCGTTCGGTAGCGTCGCCGCGCAGCCACGCCAGCAAGGGCATCAAGCCTTCTCTTAGCTGGTCATCATCCAGCCGGATCGCTGCCCCCTGCGCGGCCAGCCAATCCGCGTTGACCTTCTGCGTGCGCCAGGCGTAAGGGTACGGCACAAGTATAGCCGGAAGCCCGAACAGGGGAAACTCGCCCAGCGCGCTGGCCCCCGAACGCGAAACAGCCAGATCGGCGGCGGCGAGGGCCAGAGCCATCTCGTCGCTGTGCAAATAGTCAAAGCGATGATAACGCTTTGCCAGCCTGTCAGACAGCCCGGACGCGCCCGCTTGAACCCACGCCGCGTCCAGCCGCCCGGTGACGTGAATCACCTGCCAGCCTGCCAATATCTCCGTAAGATGATCAAGCGCCGCCCGGTTGACGCTGCGCGCGCCCGCGCTGCCGCCAAAGATCAGCAGGACGGGGTCCTTGCCGGTCAACCCAAACTGCTGGCGAGCGTCGGCCTGTTTGATGGCGCTTTGGGCCGCCTGTCCGCGCTGATCGAACCCCGCCGCTTGCAGCAGTTCCGCCCGCAGCGGATACCCGGCCTCGACGATTTGATCCGCCCGGTAGAATTTTCTGGCTTCGGGGCTGACAACCCCCACCTTCCCCGCGATGCGCTTGAGGGCGTTGATCGTCCCACCCGGCTCGACATCCGGGCAGTAGATCATCACCGGGACGCGCAGTAACCAGCAGACCAGCGCCGGGGGGATAGTCACCCAGCCGCCGGTGATCAGCAGGGCGTCCGGCTTGAACTTGAGAACAATCGACAGCGATTGAAGCAGCCCCCAGCCGATCTTGAACGGCGCGAGCATGATCCGCCAGCCCATCCCGGCGATAGGCGCGCTGGCGACGCTCTTGAACGCGATCCCTTCCCGCGTGACCAGTTCGCGCTCCGGGCCGCGCTCGCTCCCTATCCACAGCATAGACACTGACTCCCCTCCCGAATCCCGTTTGGGGCCTGTAGGGGGAGGGGCTGGGGGTGGGGTCAGGGCCGCGATGATCGCCAGCGCCGGGTACACCCCGCCGCCCGTTCCGCCGCCTGAGATCATGATTCGCAAGGCTCGTCTGCTCATAGGTCTTTTGAAATTGCGCGCCACCGCTATTTCTGGCTGTGCGCCGCTGTGAAATAACTGTACGCGATCTGCGCGATGCGGGCCATCGGGTCGGTGCCAGGCCATACCGGGTTTCGCTGCATAAACACAGCCAGCGCGAAAGCCCCCTGCGGCGTGTCCAGCACGCCCGCCTCGATAAAGAAATTGACGCGGTACACCTCGTCTTTTTCGCGCGTCCCGCCCTTGATATAAGCCGTCGCCTGCGAGCCTTCCGGCAGCAGGTTGTAGAACACAGCCTCGCCCGGCCCGCGTTTGGTCCAGCCTTTGAAGCGTTCCAGCCCTGCCGGGCTGATGATCGCGCCGCGCCACAGCCGGGCGTAAAAGTGGGCCAGATCGACGGGGGCGAAGGCTTTGTCGCACGGCAGCTGCGGGATCGGGCATTGCAGCAGGGCTTTCGACCCCGGCAGGCCCAGCGCGGCGTCGCCTTTGAAATAACGGCTATCCACTGGCGGGTTATAAAAATGCCCTGTGGCGCGATCATAACACGCCCATTCGCTCCAATCGTGCACAAAATTGTTCAGCCGCGACATCCCCTGCTCGGCCAGCCAGTCGTTGAACTTGTCCAGCCCGCCCACCCGTTCAATGATGCAGGTGGTTTCCATGTTGGCGCTGACCTTCAGCATCAGCGTCAGGTTCTTTTCGTCGCTGGCCTGCTCAACGATCTCGCCGCGTTCCAGCTTCCACAGATACATCACCGCCAGCGGCCCTTTGAAGCTGCTCATGGCGTGATAGCGAACATCCCCCCGAATACTGATCTGCTGCCCGGTCAGGGTGTCCTCAAACCCGATGCCCAGATCGTAGCCCTTTTTGTCCGCCGTGTTGCCCAGATACACGTTGATCTCGTCGATCATGGCGCTGTAATCAACCGGGATGGGCGTCAGGGTCGCAGTGATTGTCGGCGTCGGCGTGACGCTGGCGGTCGCGGTTGAAGTCGCGGTTACTACCGGTAGCGATGCGGTGGCTGTCCCGGTGGGCGCTCCCGGCGCTGTCGCGCAGCCAGCCAGCGACACCACAGCCGCGCACAGCCAGAGGCCGGGAGCAGGGCTAGGCCGTCGCATGGGCTGGCTCGTCTTCTGACACATACGCTCGCAGGGTCGGGTATTTCCACGCGATCCACAGCGTGATCAGCACGGTCGCAATCCCGCCAGAGATGATCGCTATCGGCGCGCCCACGAAGGCCGCCAGAACCCCGGCTTCCAATTCACCCAACTGCGGCCCGCCCATAAAGAACATCATATTGACGCCGACCATCCGCCCGCGCAAGTGATCGGGGGTGATCAGCTGCCGCAGCGTCGAGCGAATCACGGCGGAGACAGTGTCGGCGCCGCCGGAGATCGCCAGAAACAAGAACGACGGCCCAAACCACTGCGAAAAGCCAAACAACGTGGTCGCCAGCCCGTACACGACCACCGCCGAGATCAGCACGACGCCCTGCCGCCGGATGTTCCTGCGAAACACCAGCAGCGACCCGACCAACGCCGCCCCCGCCGATTCCGCCGAAGCCAACACGCCATAGCCCTGCGCGCCGACCTTCAACACATCGGTGGCGATAATCGGCAGCATGGTGCGCGCTGACGAGAAGAACGTCGCCAGAAAGTCGAGCAGCATGGTGCTCCAGATCAGGCGGGTGTCGTAGCTGAAACGCAGCCCGGCGATCATCGAGTTCATGCTCAGGCCCACCCGCTCGGCCCGCTCCTGAGCGCGATAGCGCATCATCAGCAGGGCGATCAGCATGGCGAAGAACGAGACCGCGTTGACCGCGTACACCCAGCCGGGATTGCCCAACCGCCCCAGCAACTGCCCGGCGATCATCGGCCCGGCGATGGCCGAAAGCTGCCACATCAGCACGTTCAGGCTGGTGGCGTTGGTCAGATGCTCGCGCGGGACAAGGTTCGGGATCAACGCCTGCCGCGCCGGGTTGGCGAAAGCGGTCACGGCGGCCATCAGGGCGGTGATGACATAGATAGCCGGGATGGTCACGCGCTCTGATAGCGTCAAGAAAGCCAGCCCCCCGGACAGCGCTGAGGCGGCGATTTGCGACCAGATCAAAATGCGCCGCCGGTCGATGATGTCGGCGACCATGCCGCCAAACAACGCGAACAGGATGATCGGGACGATGCGGGCCAGCCCCAGCCCGCCCAGCCCCAGCGCGCCGACGCTCACGTCGATGTGCTGGCCGAACAGATCAACGGCGGTGGTCTGCGTTCGCAGCAGTTGGTAGACATGCCAATCGACGGCGGTGGTCTGCATGGCCGAGCCGATCAGCGAGAGGCCCTGCCCGACCCATTGCAGGCGAAAATCACGGTGCTGAAAGGCCACAAAGCGCGACAGGCGAGGCGGGTTGGATGCCATAAGTGTT